>Ga0102590_1000249_pt1 | contig 139399 bp, 121 predicted proteins | sample AraplaMF_Col_mMF_FD_76859 | JGI IMG/M metagenome (GOLD analysis project Ga0102590, IMG submission 76859) | Arabidopsis root microbial communities from the University of North Carolina, USA - plate scrape MF_Col_mMF | ecosystem: Host-associated > Plants > Roots > Endosphere | place: USA... | reverse complement strand
GCGGATCGCGGTGACCTGGTCGGCGGCACAGGCTTGCGCCGCCGCGCCCAAAACAGCTGCGAAAATCAGGAAGTGCTGCAATTTCATGGAGGGCGCCCTTTGTTTTGTTGCGGTTTAAAACAAAAAGCATAGCAGAGCACCCGCCAAATGCGAAGCTATCCCGGCCAGGCGCAGGTGCGGAAACCTGCAAAGATATCGTCGCGCTCCGGAAGGTAGAAATTACGGAATTTGGCCGATCCAAAACGCGACGGCGTGACGAACGAAGCGCCGCGCAGCACCTGGTGCGTGTGGAACCAGGGCTCGGAATATTCCAGATAACGGTCGGCCTTAAAGTCCGGATACGGCTCGAACGGCGACGCCGTCCATTCCCACAACTGCCCCCAGCGAAACGCCGGATGACCCGACAAAGCGGCATATTCCCACTCTGCCTCGGTTGGCAGGCGGCGGCCGGCCCAGGCGCAATAGGCCTGGGCTTCATATAGATTCACATGCCGCACCGGTTCCGCACCTGCCAGCGTGCATTGCTGGCCGAAGCGCACGGTGCGCCATTGGGCGCCATCGCGCTGCCAGTAGCGCGGCGCCGAGCGCTCCTGCCGCATCAGCCAGTCGGCGCCGGCCTGGCTCCAGAACTGCCGGTTATCGTAGCCGCCATCGGTGACGAAATCTGCATACTGGGCGTTGGTAATCAATGCGCTGTCGATGCGAAACGGCGCCACATGGAAGGCATGCGACTGGCGCTCGTTGTCGAACACAAAGCCGCCATCGGGCTTGCTGCCCAGCTGTATGACGCCGCCGGAGAAGCCGATCTCGGACGGCGCAAACGCTCCCAGCGCCTCGCCCGCCTGCGGCGATGGCGTGGACAAGCCCAGTGTCTGCAAGGTGTAATGGAAGGCTTCGCCGTGCATGTCCTCATGCGCGAGCGCCAGCCGGTAGGGATACAAGGCCTCGTCGGTATTGGCCTCGCGCGACAATTTATCGAGCACGCGGTCCAGCACTTCGTAGCAATAGGTTTTGACGCCGCCGGTGCTGGGCAAATCCAGCGTCCAGCGGCTGCGATGCGGCACGCGCGCGGAGTCGAACCAGTCGTCGCCTTTGGTCAGCAGGCAGTTGCCGTTGGCATCGGCCGGATGGCTGGACGCAGCCTCGCGCAGGATGAACCACTCGGCGAACCACGCCGTGTGGCCCAGCTCCCACAACGGTGGATTAATGATGCGCAGCTGCGGCACGCGCGTCGACACGTCCATGCCGGCAGCGGTAAAGCTATCGAACAGCGACAGCGTATAATCCCTGGCACGCTGCAGGGCTTCGGCCAGCTGCTGGGAGGTGGCGTTCCTGAATGAAGAAGTCATGCGAAGATTGTAACCACTTTCAAGCAAAACACCAGTGAGCAAAACACATATCTGGATCGTCAGCCCCGCTTCCGCGCGCAACAACAACGGCAATTGGCAAAGCGCCAGCCGCTGGGCGCGATTCCTGCGTACCCGCCATCGCGTCACCATCTCCCAGCAATGGCCTGCGGAAGCGCAGGGCAGCGTCGCGGCGGCGCCCGACATGCTGATTGCCCTGCACGCGCGCCGCTCGGCGCCGTCGCTCGATGCGTGGGCCCGCGCACATCCGGACCGGCCATCGATCCTGCTGCTGACCGGCACCGACCTGTATCGCGACATCGGCACCGACGCCAGCGCCCGGCGCTCGCTGCAACAAGCCAACGCGCTGGTGGTGTTGCAGGCGCACGGCCTGCAAGTCCTGCCCGCGCCACTGCGCGCCAAGACCCGGGTGATCTACCAGTCCGCCGCCATGCTGCGGCCGGCGACGGGACCGCACCGCTACGCCGACATTTGCATGATCGGCCACCTGCGCGAGGAAAAAGACCCGCTGACCTTCATGCGCGCGGCGGCGCTGGTGCAGGCGCCGGAGGTGCGGATGATCCACATCGGCGGCGCGCTGGAGCCGGCGCTGGCCACCGCCGCGCAGGCCACCGCCGCGCAGCAGCCGCGCTACCGATGGCTGGGCGCGATGCCGCATGCCGCCACGCGCCAGCGCCTCAAGCGCAGCCGCGCCATGGTACTGGCCTCGCACATGGAGGGTGGCGCCAACGTCATCATCGAAGCCGTGTGCGCAGGCGTGCCGGTGCTGGCCAGCGATATCGGCGGCAACCGGGGCATGCTGGGCGACGACTACGCCGGCTACTTCCCCACCGGCGACGCCGCCGCCCTGGCAGCGCTGATCGACCGCATCGCCCGCGACCAGGACTTTTACGCCACACTGCGCGCCCAGTGCGAGGCCCGCGCGCCGCTGTTCGCGCCGGCCGCCGAGCAAGCGGCATTGCTGGAGTTAGTGGATAATCTGCTGCATAAGACTTAACCAAGGATGCAAACCATGAGCAACGACGCAATCAAACTGACCTCTTTCTCGCACGGCGGCGGCTGCGGCTGCAAAATCGCGCCGGGCGTACTGTCCGAAATCCTGAAGAATTCCAGCGGCTTCCCGGTGCCGAAGGAACTGCTGGTCGGGATCGAGACCGCCGACGATGCCGCCGTCTACAAGCTCAATGACGAGCAGGCACTGATCGCCACCACCGACTTCTTCATGCCGATTGTGGACGACCCGTTCGACTTCGGCCGCATTGCCGCCACCAACGCCATCTCCGACGTGTACGCCATGGGCGGCACGCCCATCATGGCGCTGGCACTGGTCGGCATGCCGATTAACAAACTGCCGATTGAAACCATCGGCCAGATCATCAAGGGCGGCGAATCGATCTGCGCCGAAGCGGGCATTCCGATCGCCGGCGGCCACACCATCGATTCGGTGGAGCCGATCTACGGGCTGGTGGTCATGGGGCTGATCCATCCATCGAAAGTGAAGCGCAATGCCGACGCCAAGGCGGGCGATGTGCTCATCCTCGGCAAGCCGCTGGGCGTGGGCGTGCTGTCGGCCGCGCTGAAAAAAGACAAGCTGGATGCGGACGGCTACAAAGCCATGATCGCCAACACCACCAAGCTGAATAAGCCGGGCAAGGCTCTGTCCGGCCTGGCAGGCGTGCACGCGCTGACCGACGTCACCGGATTCGGCCTGCTGGGCCACCTGCTGGAGCTGGCGCGCGGCGCCAGGCTGGAAGCGAATCTGGACATGCGCAAGATCCCGCTGCTGCCGGGCGTGGAGCAACTGGCGCACGACGGCTACTTCACCGGCGCCTCCGGCCGCAACTGGGCGGCCTACGGCGCCGAGGTCACGCTGGCGGAATCGATCACGCCGGCCCAGCACTCCCTGCTGACCGACCCGCAAACCTCGGGCGGCCTGCTGGTTTCCTGCGACGAAAGCAGCGTGGAAGAAGTGCTGGCCATCTTCAAACGCGAAGGCTTCGGCGAAGCCGCCGTCATCGGCCGCATGGCCGTAGGCCAGCCCCGGGTGAACGTGGTGTAAACGATCAGACGATCAGCGAGCGCGAAGGCTTCTGCACGCGCTGCTTTTCCAACACCACCACCGAGTCGTGGATATGGATGCCGGGGCAGAAGTTACTCACCTCCGGCACCTTCTGGCCGTCGATGTGATACCAGTGATGCATGTCGTCCATCAGATCCTGCACCATGCCGCTAAAGAAGTTCTGCGGCGAGCGATAACCGCCGCCAAAGGTCTCCCAATACGCCGAGTGCAGGTCTTCAATCATGTACAAGCCACCCTCGGCCACTTTCGGGAACAGCGCCTTCAGCGTTGCCGGAATATGCTCCATCTGATGGCTGCCGTCATCCAGCACGATATCGACGCCGCCCATCTCCTCCACCACCGACGCCAGAAATGCCGTATCCGCCTGCGAGCCGATGCGCACCTGGCCGGCGATGCCGTTTAACTTCGCGCACCCCGGATCGATGTCGATGCCATAGATGATCGCCTCATCGCCAAAGTACTTGCGCCACATCTGCAGGCTGCCACCCTTGCTGACGCCAATCTCCAGGAAGCGCAGCTTCTTGCCGCGCCAGGCGCCGAAATAGCGCTCATACAGCGGAATGTAATGGTGCCATTTATGCACCAGATAGCCCTTGTTCTCCGCGTAGATGCGCGCCAGGTCGCCCTCGAAGTTGTACTTGGTGCGAATATCGTGTTCAACGCCCAGATTCTGGTCATAGCCAAACTGGTTGATATCCACCAGCGGAATGCGGTTCTGCCCCAGCAGCCAATGCAGATGATCCTTGGGCAGGCCAAGCTGATTGAGCACCATGTCATATACGGTGGGCAGCAGGCTGGGATGATTGACCAGCAAATGGTTCAGGGACTCCAGAATGGTAACTTCGATCTTCTTTTCGCTCATGCCTGATCCCTTGGTGAAATGGTAGCGAGATCATACTCCACGCCCCGTAGCCTCACCAGTGTTCCGCTTTGCCAAAACGACAAAGCCCCAAGATTAACTTGACAGCACCGCCGCCCTTCTCTTACATTAAAGGAATGATCTCGCATCTGCACCTATCCGCTTTCCTGCTATCGCCTGCCAGCGCCCTATCGCTAGCAGCGCGCCTACTAGCACGCGCTTAATCCGCGTCTCTGTTGTACCCTCGTGCCGGCCATAAGCCGCACAGTCTTCAAAATCCAGGAAAGTTGTACCGATGCTCTCTATGACTACGGCCATCCATGCTCCATCCCGCACCGGCGATTCGATCGCACTGCCGGCTGGCGCACGTCTGCTGTCGACGCTACTGCTAAAACTACCGATCGGTTGCCGCGCCTAGCGCCCCGTGGTAGCACGGCAGCCATCCGCCACACCGAGTAGCGCCAGCACACCCACGCCGGCACCCAAAATTCAGAATTCAGGAGCACTAACATGATGTTGCAGAACCCTTCGACCAAATACCGCGCCTTCCCTGCCGTCCAACTGACCGACCGCACCTGGCCGAACGCCGTCATCGCCAAACCGCCGATCTGGATGAGCACCGACCTGCGCGACGGCAACCAGGCGCTGATCGAGCCGATGAGCATCGAGAAAAAACTGCGCATGTTCGACCTGCTGATCAAGATCGGCCTGAAAGAAATCGAGGTCGGTTTCCCTTCGGCCTCGCAAACCGACTTCGATTTCGTGCGCAAGCTGATCGACGAAAACCGCATTCCGGACGACGTCACCATCATCGTGCTGACCCAGTCGCGCGATGAACTGATCCGCCGCACGGTGGAATCGTGCGTGGGTGCCAAGCGCGCCATCGTCCACCTGTATAACTCGGTGGCGCCGGTGTTCCGCAAAGTGGTGTTCGGCATGTCGCGCGAAGAGATCACCAACATCGCCACCACCGGCGCCAGGCTGGTGAAAGAACTGACCAAACAGCACCCGGACACCGAATGGGGCTATGAATACACGCCGGAATCCTTCTCCACCACGGAGCTGGACTTCTCCAAGCATATCTGCGACGCGGTGATCGCCATCTTCGAGCCGACGCCGGCCAAGAAAATGATCATCAACCTGCCATCCACCGTGGAATGCAGCACGCCCAACGTCTACGCCGACCAGATCGAATGGATGTCGCGCAAACTGACCCGCCGCGACTCGCTGATCATCTCGGTCCACCCGCACAACGACCGCGGCACCGCCGTCGCCTCGGCCGAACTGGCGGTGATGGCCGGCGCCGACCGTGTCGAGGGCTGCCTGTTCGGCAATGGCGAACGCACTGGCAACGTCGACCTGGTCACGCTGGCGCTCAACCTGTACACGCAAGGCGTGCATCCGGGTCTGGACTTCTCCGACATCGACGAAGTGCGCAAAGTGGTTGAAGAATGCAACCAGCTGCCGGTGCATCCGCGCCACCCTTATGTGGGCGACCTGGTATTCACCGCCTTCTCCGGCTCGCACCAGGACGCGATCAAGAAAGGCTTCGCCAAGCAGGAAGCCGGCGCGATCTGGGAAATCCCCTACCTGCCGATCGACCCGCAAGACCTGGGCCGCAGCTACGACGCCGTCATCCGCGTCAACAGCCAGTCCGGCAAGGGCGGCATGTCCTACCTGCTGGAACAGGATTACGGCCTGGTGCTGCCACGCCGGCTGCAGATTGAATTCAGCCGCGCGGTGCAGGCGGTGGCCGACCAGACCGGCCTCGAAATCACTGCCGAAGGCATCTACAACATCTTCAGCAAAGAGTACTTCGAGCAGAACACGCCGTACGCCTACCAGGCGCACAAAATGGTGGAAGACACCAGCAGCGACGAACCGGTGCAGATCGATATCGCCCTGATCCACCGCGGCGCGCCAATGGCGCTGCAAGGCGGCGGCAATGGTCCGATCGACGCCTTCGTCGATGCGCTGGGCCTGGACATCAAGCTGATGGACTACCACGAGCACTCGATCGGCTCGGGCGCCAACGCCAAGGCGGCCTGCTACGTGGAACTGCGCCTGGCCAACGGTCCGACCCTGTTCGGCGCCGCGACCGACAGCAACATCCTGACCGCCTCCTTCAAGGCCGTGCTGAGCGCAGTGAACCGCCAGCTGGCCCGCGTTGACGCCGCCCAGGCTGAAGGCGAAGTAGCAGCTTAAGCCCCTCGCCCCCTCCGGGGTCAGTTCTTGCAATCCAACGCGGCCTCTGCCGTAGCGTCCGCTACGGCAGAGGCCGTGTTGGATTGCAAGAACTGACCCCGGATTATCAGTCAGAAGGATCAGGCGGGCGAGCTAAACGCCGTGGTCAGCCAGTTTCGCCTGCACGCCTGACCGGACTAGGGCTGGCGCGCCAGACGGATGCCGGTGAATTGCCAGCGCGCGCCGGCCGGGAAGAAGTTGCGGTAGCTGGCGCGCGCATGGCCTTCCGGCGTGGCGCTCGACGAGCCGCGCAGTACGTACTGGTTGAGCATGAATTTGCCGTTGTACTCGCCCAGCGCGCCCGCCGCCGCCGCAAAGCCGGGATACGGCGCGTAGCTGCTGCTGGTCCACTGCCAGCAGTGGCCGAACATCTGCGCCGCCGATGCTTGCCGGGCAGCGTATTCCCATTCCGCCTCGGTCGGCAAACGCGCGCCTGCCCAATGGGCATAAGCATCCGCTTCATACAGCGAGATGTGGGTCAGCGGACGGTTCAGGTCCAGCGGCTGCGCGCCGTGCAGCGTGAATTCCTGCCACGCGCCCTGCTCGTCCTGGAACCAGTAGATCGGCGCCGTCAGATTCTGCGCGCGCACCCAATCCCAGCCTTCGGCCAGCCACAAGGCCGCATTGCTATAGCCGCCGGCGTTGATGAAGGCGAGGTACTCGCCATTCGTCACCAGCCGCGACGCCAGTTCGAACGGCGCCACGTACTGCTTGTGGCGCGGCAGTTCGTTATCGAAGCAGAAGCCGTCGCCATCATGGCCAATCTCCGTCAGGCCGCCTTCCAGCGCCAGCCATGCCAGCGGCGCGCACACCGGCGCTGGCCGCAAAGGCTGGTCCCGGTATGCGGGCCGCAGCAGGCTTTGCGCCAGCAGGTGCTTCACGTCGGTCAGCATCAATTCCTGGTGCTGCTGCTCGTGCTGTATACCCAGCGTGACCAACGCCGCCAGCTCGGCGCGCCGCGCCGCATCGAGCCCGCCCGCCAGCAGACGCGCAATCCGCCCATCCACATCGGCGCGATAGGCGCGCACTTCGGCCATGGCGGGCCGCGTCAGCAAGCCGCGCTGCGGGCGCGGGTGCTTTTCGCCGATGCCGTTGTAGTAGGAGTTGAACAGGATGCGGAACGCCGGATGAAACGGCGCAAACCCGTGCTCCATGCGCTCCAGGATGAAGGTTTCGAAGAACCATGTGGTATGCGCCAGGTGCCATTTGACCGGGCTCGCATCCGGCATCGATTGCGCGCCGCAGTCTTCGTCGGAGAGCGGCGCGGCCAGCGCCAGCGTGTGTTTGCGTACGGCCTCGTAGCAGGCGTGCAGTTGATTCATCATCCTCAGGCAACCCGGGCGTGGATGACGGCGAACCAGTTGTCTTCGTCGGTCCACACGTGGGTGGTGGCGAAGCCGGCCCGCTCCAGCAGATTGACGAAGGACTGGCGCGTGTACTTGTAGCTGTCTTCCGTGTGTATGCGCTCGCCGCGCCTGAACGCGCGCACGCCGTCCGGCCAGCGCACGGTGAGGTCGCAGCGCGCTTCCAGGTGCATTTCGATGCGGCTGTGCTCAGGGTTGAAGAAGGCGATATGCTGCCACTGCGCCACGTCGAAGTCGGCACCGATCAAACGGTTCAGGTGACGCAGCAGATTCAGATTGAACGCCGCCGTCACGCCCAGCGCGTCGTCGTAGGCGGCATCCAGCACCGCCTGCTCCTTGATCAGGTCCACGCCGATCAGCAGTCCACCGTCTGCGCCGGCGTTGGCGCGCAGCCCGCGCAGGAAGTCCACCGCCTGCGCCGGCGAGAAGTTGCCGATCGAGGAGCCCGGGTAGAAGAACACGCGGTGCCGGGCATGCACGCTGTCCGGCAGCGTAAAACCATGGGAAAAGTCCAGTCCCAGCGCGGTCATCTCGATGTGCGGAAAGCGCTGCCGCAGCTGCTCCACCGCGCCGGCCAGAAAGTCGCGCGAGATATCGACCGGCACGTACTGCGCCGGCCGCAGCAAGGGGAACAGCGACGCCGCCTTGGCGCAATTGCCGGCGCCAAGGTCGATCAGCACCGCGCCGTCGCCCACCGCGCGCGCCATGTCGGCGCCGTGCGCGGCAAAAATGCCGGCCTCGGTACGGGTCGGATAGTACTCCGGCAGCTCGCAAATCGCCTCGAACAGCTTGGACCCCATGCCGTCGTACAGGAACTTGGGCGAGGTGCTGGCAGCGGCGGACAGCAGCCCGGCGCTGATTTCGGCGGTAACCGCCGGACTACCTTGGGACATTTGCATACGGTGCCAAGCCTTTACTTTGACCAGGGGTGATTTTTGCTATGATAGCTGAATATCGATTTTGCAGCGCCGCACCAAAAGTTCCGTGCGTCTTTTCACACTACAGGGCAAACACTAATGAAAATCTCCTTCAAATCCGTTCTCGCCGCCGGCCTGATGCTGGCCGCTTCGTGGTCCCACGCGCAATCGGCCGACCACGTATTCCGCGTGTCCGCCATCCCGGACGAAGCGCCAACCGAATTGCAGCGCAAGTTCAAGCCGCTGGGCGAGTACCTGGAGAAGAAGATCGGCATGAAGGTCGAGTTCACCCCGGTGACCGACTACGCCGCTTCGGTCGAAGCGCTGATCAACAAGAAGGTGGACATGGTATGGTTCGGCGGCTTCACCTTCGTGCAGGCCAATGACCGCAGCAAGGGCCAGATCACGCCGCTGGTCCAGCGCGCCGAAGACGAAAAATTCCGCTCGGTGTTCGTCACCACCAACAAGAGCATCAACAGCCTGAATGATCTCAAGGGCCACACCCTGAGCTTCGGTTCCGAGTCCTCGACCTCGGGCCACCTGATGCCGCGCTTTTACCTGCTGCAGGCGAAGATCAATCCCGACACCGACCTGAAACGCATCGCCTTCTCCGGCGCGCATGACGCCACCGTGGCCGCCGTTGCGGGCGGCAAGGTCGATGCCGGCGCGCTCAATATCTCGGTGTGGGAAAAACTGGTGGAAGCCAAAAAGGTCGATCCGGCCGTGGTGCGCGTGTTTTACACCACGCCTGGCTACTACGACTACAACTGGTCGGTACGCACCGACATGAACGCGGACCTGAAGAAAAAGCTGACCGACGCCTTCCTCGCGCTGGACATCAACAAGCCCGAAGACAAGGCCATCATGGACCTGCAGCGCACCGTCAAGTTCATCCCGACCAAGGCCGACAACTACAAGAACATCGAAGCCGCAGCCAAGAACGCCGGCCTGCTGAAGTAATCCCGTAATGCCGACTTACCAACTGCAAAACCTCACCGTGCGCCACTTCGGCGTGCGGTCGTCGTCCGCGCTGCAAGCGATTGACCTGACCGTGGAACAGGGCGAGCAACTGGCCCTGATCGGCCCTTCCGGCGCCGGCAAGACCACCTTGCTGGCCACGCTGTCCCTGTCCCACCGGCCTGCAGAAGGCAGCTTCCTGGCCTTCGGCACCGACCCGTGGTCGCTGGGCGAAGCGGAGCGCCATCGCCTGCGCGCGCAGTTGTTCCTGGCTCCGCAAACGCCGCCGCTGCCGCCGCGCCAGCGCGTGGTGACGGCGGTGCTGGCCGCGCGCCTGCCGCAATGGAGCGTGTGGCGCGCATTGGCCTCGCTGTTCAAGCCCGCCGATCCGGAAGCCGCATGGCAGGCGCTGTCGCGCTTCAATCTCGGCGACAAACTTTATTCCCGCGTCGACCGCCTGTCCGGCGGCGAGCGCCAGCGCTGCGGCCTGGCGCGCCTGCTGCTGTCGCCGGCCAAAGCGCTGCTGGTGGACGAGCCGCTGTCCGCACTCGATCCAGCCCTGTCCGAACTGACTCTGGTCACGCTGCGCGAAGAAGCCAGGGCGCGCAACGCCACGCTGATTTGCAGCCTGCATCAGGTGGATCTGGCGCTGAACCACTTCCCGCGCATCGTCGCCCTGCGCGACGGCCGCATCGCGTTCGACCTGCCGCGCGAACAAGTCACGCCGCAGATGATCGCCGCCCTGTATCAGGGCGAGCAGCCGGCCGCCAGCAAGCCGCGGCACGACGACGCCATGGCGGTCAAGCTCGGCGTGGGCGCTTGCCTGTGATGGCCGCGCCGCTTTCCTCCCACGCCGCCATCCCCCGCGATCCGGCCCTGCGCGGCCGCATCGTCGCCATCGTCCTCGCGCTGGCGGTGTTGTGGCCAACGCTGGTGGTCACGGAATTCAAGCCGTGGATCCTGCTCGACGAACAAAGCCTTGCCGCCACCGGCCGCTTCCTGGCCGACTTCCTGGTGCCCGCCCACAGCGCGGAATTCCTGCACATGCTGCTGCGTGAAACCTGGAACACCGTGGCCATCGCCACCGCCGGCCTGACACTGGCCCTGCTGGGCGCCATTCCCGCCACCCTGGTCATCAACGAGCAGTTATCGATCTCCGCGCTGGGCACCGGCCGCATGCGCCCCGTCGCGCGCATGGTGCGGCAAACGGCGCGCTGGCTGCTGGTGCTGCTGCGCTCCGTGCCGGAACTGGTGTGGGCGCTGCTGTTCGTACGCATCGTCGGCCTCGGGCCGACCGCCGGCGTGCTGGCCATCGCCCTCACCTACTGCGGCATGCTGGGCAAGGTCTACGCCGAAATCCTGGAATCGTCCGACGCCCACGCCAGCGACACGCTACTGGCCAACGGCAGCGGGCGACTGAGCGCGCTGCTGTACGGCGTACTGCCGGAAGCCGCCTCCGAGCTGATGTCCTACACCGTCTACCGCTGGGAGTGCGCGATCCGCGGCTCGGTGGTGATGGGCTTTGTCGGCGCCGGCGGCCTTGGCCAGCGCATGGACGAATCGCTGAAGGCCCTCAACGGCGCGGAAGTCGCATCGATGCTGCTGGTGTTCGTGGCCCTGGTGGCCCTGGCCGACCAGTTCTCCAAGATCCTGCGGAGGCGCCTCGGATGAACCACATGCCCAAGCCGCCGCGCCGCGACTGGACCATCATCGCGCTCATGGCCATGCTGGCCGCGCTGGTCGTCGCCAGCTTTGCCACGCTGCCCCTGAAGTGGCGCGAGTTCTTCACCGTGGAAGCCATCAACGGCAGCATCGAGCTGTTGGCCGGCTTTGCGCCGCCGGAGAGCGGCCTGCCCTTCCTCACCAAAACCTTCTGGGCCGCGCTGGAAACGCTGGCCATGTCCGGCCTCGGCACGCTGCTGGCCGTGATCTTCGGCCTCGCCTTCTCGCTGCCGGCATCGGGACGCTTCGGCGCCGCGCCGCGCGCCGCCATGCGCGCCGTGCTCAATGTACTGCGCTCGATCCCGGAACTGGTGTGGGCTTCCATCATGCTGATCGCCGCCGGCCTTGGCCCGCTGGGCGGCACGCTGGCGTTGGCCGCGCACACCGCCGGCGTGCTGGGGCGCCTGTTTGCCGATTCGCTGGAAAACGCCGCGCCGCTGCCGGAACAGACCCTGCGCACCAATGGCGCCAGCGCCGGTGCGGCCTTCTTCTACGCGACGCTGCCGCAAACCCTGCCGCAGATGATGTCCTACACCCTGTACCGCTGGGAGAACAACATCCGCGCCGCCGCCATCCTCGGCGTGGTGGGCGCCGGCGGTCTGGGGCAAATGCTCAAGTACCACCTGTCGCTGTTCCAGATGCCGCTGGCCGCCACCGTCATCATCGCCATGCTGCTGCTGGTGGCGCTGGTCGATGGCGTCAGCTTCGCCATGCGCCGCACGCTCACCCGATAATGCTCGAACTCCGCAACCTCTCCAAATCCTACGGCGGCCGCCCTGTGCTGGACCAGCTGTCATGGCACTTCAAGGCCGGCGAATTCGTCGCCATCATGGGCGACTCCGGCGTCGGAAAATCCACGCTGCTCAACCTCATCGCCGGGCTGGATACGCCGGACGCGGCGCCGGGCGACACGCCCATCCTGGTCGACGGCATCGCCATGTCCGGCCTCGATGACGATGCCGCCACCCGGCTGCGGCGCGCGCGCATGGGATTCATCTTCCAGGCCTTCCACGTGCTGCCGCACCTGACCCTGCTGCAAAACGTGGCCCTGCCCTTGCTGCTCAATGGTTTGTCCACCACGCGCGCGGCCGAAATGCTGGCCGCGGTGGGCCTCGGCGGCCGCGAGCACGACTTCCCCCATCAAATTTCCGGCGGGCAAATGCAACGCGTGGCCATCGCCCGCGCGCTGGTGCACCGCCCGGCCCTGGTGCTGGCCGACGAGCCTACCGGTAACCTCGATCCGGATACCGCGGACGCCATCCTCACCCTGCTGCAACGCGAAATCAAAGCCACCGGTGCATGCGCGATTATGGTGACGCATTCGCAACTGGCTGCTAAAAAGACAGACAAAATCCTACATTTATCTCGCAACGGCTTACAAGAAACAACAATCGTCAAGCCGTTTGAGCAATAACTAACATAATTTATTTGTCAAACCCTGCACTTTTTTTTTAACCGTAGTATTATTGAAAATAACTTGCATGGTTATCAAGAATGTTGAGTCGCGTACCACATTCGGACCAGAAAGAAATGTGGGCGCTAGCCTTGCCGGGAAACGTACTTTTTTTAACGTTTAGAGCAAAGGAGGAGCAAACCATGAACGTACGGCAAAAGAAGCTGGAATTGATCGAAGCCATGAATCGTGCGCGGGCACTGGAGCCATCCAGTTTTGTCCCAAACAAGCTTCTTGACACTTTGATCGAAAAGATGAACTTGAAGAACGATGCAGAGTTGTGTCGGGTGTTGGAAGTTCAACCTCCGATCATCAGCAAGATCCGCCACCGCAAGCTGGCAGTTGGTGCCACGATCCTGCTGCGTATGCACGAAAAATCAGACATCAGCATTCGTGAGCTGAAGGATCTGTCCACCGCGTCCATGCACTGATCGGCCTAGCTTGTCATGCAATGCCAGGCGCCGGCATGCGGTATCCGGCGCCCCTCAAGCGCCTTAGCGACCAGCCCAAACCCCGCTGAACGCTAATCCTCTTGGCCATCCCCTTATCACTTCTCGTATTTCCAGTTTCTCGACTTCCCCTCGGCGATCCATGCGACGGCCTGTTCACGCCTGCGCGCGCGGGTGGATTCGGTCTTGGCCTCGGTCAGCCACTCGGCATAGTCGCGCTGTTTGCCCGGACTGAACGCGTTAAAGTGCTGACGCGCTGTCGGCACGGCGTCCAGCGCGGCGTTCAGGTCGTCCGGTATCTCCAGCGCGCGCGGCGCCGCCGGCCTGGCACGGACCGGTGCGGCGATGCCATCGTCGTTGAGCTTCATGGCCTGCTTGATGTAGCCTTGCAGGACTTTTTTGGCCGGCAGATCCTTGATCGACGTGATGCGGCCAAAGTGGCCCATGGCCTCGCGCTTGACTTCATCATCGACCATCAGCATCTCGGCCTTCCAGAAACCGAAAGCGCAGTGCGCCTTGAAGGACGCCATGCTGCACATCATGCCCTTGTACATAAAATGCGGGAAGCTCCACTTCATGGTCTCCTCCACCTCGGGACAAGCGGCATGCACCACCGCGCGCAAGTGCGTCAGTATCGGCTGGGCGAAATCGGCGGATTTGGCGATGTAGGCGTCGATGCGCGGATCGGTGGTGGGCATGTGTCGTCTCGTCAGAAGTATTCCGGATGCTGCGCCGCCATGCCCGCCTCGAACTTGTTGACCGCTTCAAAGTTCGCCAGGCCGGGCGCAAGGCGGCGGCCCGCGTCCCAGCAACGCCAGGCACGCGGGCTATCGTACTGCATCAACAGCGCATCGCCCAGATCCTTGTAGGCACCGGCCAACACCGGATTCGCCTGCAACACCTCCGCGAACAGGTGTTCCGCCTCCTTCAACTGCTTCATGCGCATGCGGTGATTGGCTTCGAAGATCTTCAGCACATACGCCTTGCGCGGCGCCTGCGCGCGCAAGGCCACCAGTGTTTTCACGGCGCCTTCATACTCGCTGCCCTTGGCGGGATTGGTGGCGGCGAACAGCAGGCCTAATGCCGGCGAGGCTTTCACCGCCTCCTTTTGCTCCTCCGTCAGCGATATCGGCGCCCCGGTGGACAGCGAACATTCCAGCTTGCCCAGCATCGTGTCGAGCGCGTGCGGCCCGCTGAAATCTGTGCTGCTATCGCAGGGGTACTGCGAGCGGAAAGCCGCCACCTGCTCAGGCGTCATGGCGGCGATGCGATCCAACAGGGCATCTACCCCGCTGCCGCTCATTTCGCGCTGGTAGGCCTTCAGGTCGTAGGCCTGCGGCGCCATTGCGCGCACCGCGCTGATATCGAGCTGCACAGTGCGGTCGCCGCTCACGAACAAACTCAGGCGCGCGGGAATGACGCCGTCCTTGGCCAGCTTGTCCAGCACCAGCGGATGCCCGGCCTGGGCATAGCGCATGAAGCGCGCGAACTGCGCGGCGTCGCCAGCGGCGACCTTGGCGCCGGCCTCGCTCCATGCCGCCAGCCTGACGCCGCCGATCGAATACGTGTGCGTGCCATTCTCCACCTTCTCATCGAGCGTGCCGGGAGCGCCACTGAGCAGCGACAGCTCATTCTCCTGCACCGTCATGTTCATCACCGGCGCATCGATCCTGGCCGCCGCAATCATCCCTTGCAAGCCCACGCGGTTCTGCAGTTCCATGACGCGGAAGCCCAGCGTATCGTACAGCGAATATTCCACATACTCCCTGGCGGCGGTGTTGACGGCATAACGGTGGCGCGTCCTGAAGTCGTAGATCACGCGCCCTTGCGAAGTATCGAACGCCATGTAGCTGTCGGCCAGCGTGACATCCATTTGCGTGGTGTGGCCCTGCGAGGTGGAACTGACATGCATGGTGACAGCCGCCAGTGCCTGCGGTGCGCAGGCCAGCGCCAGCAAGGACGGGAGCATCAGGGTCGACAGGCGCATAAGAGATCCAAAATAAGAAAAACCCATCATAGGGGGAAACACAGCGGCAGTCTGTAACATTTCGTTGCACGATACACACTGCTCATATACAACAAGCGGCGATCTGGCATATGCTCCAGACCATGCCTATTCGACCTGTCACCCGCTACCTGGCGGCGCTGCTACTGCTGGCCGGCTGCGCCACGCCCCCGCCACCGCCCGCGCCGCCGGCCGATCCGGCGGCGTTGAGCAGCGCGCTCAATCGCGTCAGCTGGGGCGTCAGCCTGACTAGCTACCAGCAAGCCGGCAAGACAGGCTACGAGGCCTGGCTGGAGCAGCAGCTGCATCCCGGACCAGCCGTGCTGCCGCCGGCCGCGCAGGCGCAGATCGATGCGCTCACCATCTCGCAAAAGCCCCTGACGCAGTTGGTGCAAGAGCTGGAACAACAACGCCGCGACTACGACAAGGCCATGGTCGACGACGACGCCAAGAAGGCCGCGCAACGCGCCTACCAGCAAGAGCTGAACCGGCTGGCAAAAGAAGCCGCCACCCGCTCGCTGCTGCGCGACCTGTACTCGCCCAACCAGTTGCAGGAGCAAATGACGTGGTTCTGGATGAACCACTTCAGCGTCCACCAGGGCAAGAGCAATCTGCGCGTGCTGGTCGGCGATTACGAAGAGCAGGCCATCCGCCCGCGCGCGCTGGGCAAGTTCCGCGATCTGCTGGCCGCCACGCTGCGTCATCCAGCCATGATCCGCTATCTGGACAACGAACAAAACGCCGCCAACCGCATCAACGAAAACTATGCGCGCGAAATCATGGAGCTGCATACGCTGGGCGTGGACGGCGGCTATACGCAGAACGACGTGCAGCAGCTGGCGCGCATCCTGACCGGCGTCGGCGTCAATCTCGGCGACAAGACGCCCAATGTCCGCCGCGACAAGCAGGATCAGTATGTGCGCCAGGGGCTGTTCGAATTCAACCCCAACCGCCACGACTACGGCGACAAAGTCTTCCTCGGCCAGCCCGTCAAGGGGCGCGGCCTGGCCGAAGTGGACGAGGCGCTGGACCGCCTGTGCCGCCATCCCGCCACCGCGCGCTACATCAGCCGCAAGCTGGCGATCTACTTCGTGGCCGACGAACCGCCGCCGCAGCTGGTGGAACGCATGGCGGCGCGCTTCCAGTCCAGCGACGGCGACATCGCCGCCGTGCTGCGCGTGCTGTTCACCGCGCCCGAATTCACGGCGTCGCTGGGCCGCAAGTTCAAGGACCCGTTGCACTACGTGGTGTCGGCCGTGCGCCTGACCTACGACGACAAAGTCATCCTCAACACCGCGCCGATGCTGAACTGGCTCAATCGCATGGCCGAACCGTTGTACGGCCGCCAGACGCCGGACGGCTACCCGCTCGGCGAATCCGGCTGGGCCAGTCCGGGCCAGATGGCCACCCGCTTTGAAATCGCCAAGGCCATCGGCAGCGGCGCGGCCGGCCTGTTCAAGAGCGACGGCGCGCAACCGCAGGAAAAGCCCGCCTTCCCGCAACTGCAAAACGCCCTGTACTACCAGTCGCTGCAGGCAGCGCTGGCGCCGGCCACGCGCCAGGCGCTGGAACAAGCGACCTCGCCGCAGGAATGGAACACCCTGTTCCTGTCGTCGCCGGAATTCATGCACCGCTAGGAGAAGCACCATGCAGCGCCGCACCCTGCTCAAAACACTGACCGTCCTGCCGGCGGCCGCCATGGCCGGCCAGCTGTGGGCGGCGCCGGCCAGCAAGACCCGCTTGCTGTTCGTGTTCCTGCGCGGCGGCTACGACGCCGCCAGCCTGCTGGTGCCCGTCTCCAGCCAGTACTATTACGACGTGCGGCCCAACATCGCCATCGCCAAACCGGCGGCGCTGCCGCTCGATGCCGACTGGGGTTTGCACCCTGCCCTGCGCGACACCATCCACCCGCTGTTCAGCGCCGGCCAGGCCGCCTTCGTGCCGTTTGCCGGCACCGACGACCTGTCCCGCAGCCACTTCGAAACGCAGGACAGCATCGAACTCGGCCAGCCGCTGGACCGCAAGCGCGACTACCGCTCCGGCTTCCTCAACCGCCTGGCCGCCACCCTGAATGCCGATCGTAGCAACATCGGTGCCAGCGCCATCGCCTTCACCGACCAGCTGCCGCTGATCATGCAGGGCAGCCTGCAGGTGCCCAACACGGCGTTGCGCAACGTCGCCAAGCCGGCCATCGATGCGCGCCAGGCCCGGATGATCGCCGCCATGTACGACGGCACGGCGCTGGCGCAGCCGGTGCGCGACGGCTTCACCGTGCGCGAGGACGTGATGAAGGACATGATCGGCGAGATGGACGCCGCCAACCGCAACGCCATCACCGCCAAGGGTTTTGAACTGGAGGCGCGCCGCATCGCCCGGGTGATGAAGGAGCGCTACAACATCGGCTTCGTCGATGTCGGCGGCTGGGACACCCACGTCGGCCAGGGCAACGCCACCGGCTACCTGGCCAACCGGCTGGAAGAACTGGGCAAGGGCCTGGCCGGCTTCGCGCAGGAGATGGGGCCGGACTGGCGGGACACGGTGGTGGTGGTGGTCAGCGAATTCGGCCGCACCTTCCGCGAGAACGGCAACCGCGGCACCGACCATGGCCACGGCAGCGTGTACTGGGTGCTGGGCGGCGGCATCCAGGGCGGCAAGGTGCGCGGCGAGCAGCAGCGGCTGGAGCAGCCCACGCTGTTCCAGAACCGCGACTACCCCGTGCTCAACGAATACCGCGCCCTGTTCGGCGGCCTGCTGGCGCGCATGTACGGCCTGAGCGCCGGACAGATCGAGAAAATCTTCGGCACGCCAGGCCGCGACCTCGGGCTGGTCTAGGGCCGCGCGCCGTTGTGCTTGTGCAGCCAGGCGGTGGCGTCATCCCCCGCCAGCGCCGGCGTGTACAAATAGCCCTGGAAGGCGGCGCAACCGGAATCGCCCAAAAACACTGCCTGCTCGGCGCTTTCCACCCCTTCCGCAATCACGTTCAGGCGCAGATCCTGCGCCAGCTTGATCACCATCTTGACCACGACATTGGCATCGGCGCTGCCCGGCACGTCGCGCAGGAAGCTTTTGTCCAGCTTGATGGTGGTAACCGGCAGCGCGCGCAAATAGCTGAGCGAGGAATAACCGGTGCCGAAATCGTCCAGCGCCACCATGAAGCCGCGCGCACGCAAATGCTCGATGATCGGGTTGCCGTTGCGTTCCAGTTCGATGGCGTCGCGCTCCGTCAGCTCGACTTCCAACGCTTCCGCCGGCAGCTGGAACTCGGTCATCACCGCATCCAGCTGCTCCAGGTAGCCGCTGTTCTGCAGCTCCCGGGCACAGGTGTTGACGCAGATGCGCAGCCCGTCGATGCCGGCGTCCAGCCAGCGCCGCAACTGCGCGCAGGCGCGCCAGATCACGCCCCGCCCCAGCTCCGGCAGCACACCCAGCTCGCCGGCCAGGCCGATCACATACTCCACCGGCTCCTCGCCGAGGAAGCCGGGCAGGCGCAACAAGGCCTCCATGGCAAGCACACGCCCATCGACATCCAGGATGGGCTGGTATTCCATCCAGTAACTGCCGTTGCGCAGCACGCGCCGCAGTTCGTTGTGGTCGGCGTTCTTGCGGTGCGCCACCTCGTCCAGCGCCTCGGTGTAGTAGTGAAAGCGATTGCGGCCGTCGTTCTTGGCGTGGTACAGCGCCAGGTCGGCTTTCTTGAGCAGCGTGTCCGGCGTGGTGGCGTCCACCGGGCAGACGGCAACGCCAATGCTGGCGCTGATCTTGACCTCGCGCCCGGCAATCAGGAAAGGCTCGGCCAGCTCATGCAGCAGCTTTTCCGCCAGCACGCCGCCGCTGGACGGCGACGGCACGTGCAGCTGCAGCAGCGCGAACTCGTCGCCCCCCAGCCGCGCCACGTAATCGCTCTCGCGGCTGACCGCGCGGATGCGCCGCGCCGCCTGCCGCAACAACTGGTCGCCGGCCTGGTGGCCGAGCGCGTCGTTGACTTCCTTGAACTGGTCGAGGTCGATCATCAGCAACAGCAGCAGCTGGCCGCTGCGCTCGGCCAGCGATACCATTTCCGAGCGGCGCGTGTCGAAGGCGGCACGGTTGGCCAGCCCGGTCAGCACATCGACCGTGGCCAGCCGCCGCATCTCATCCTGCGCCAGCTTGCGCTCGGTGATGTCGCGCAGGATTTTCAGATAACCCACAAGGATGCCACCGGCGTCACGGATCGGCGTCAACACGCCGTCGGCCCAGAAGCGCGACTGGTCCTTGCGCCGGTGCCAGCGGTAGTCGGAGGCGCGTTCGTACAGCCCGGCCTGCTCCATCTCGCGCCGGTGCTCGCCATGGGCCGCGTCATCGGCGGTGAACAGCCGGCCAACGTCATGGCCGATGATTTCGCCCGGCGCAAAGCCGAAGATCAGCTCGGCGCCGATATTCCAGCTGTTGATCCTGGCCTCGGCATCAATGGTGAAAATGGCGAAATCGCGCACATTCAGATAAATCTGCTGCAACAGGAGATCCGGCGCAAGGCCGGGAGCAATTACATGCGTCAACGGAGGCGCCATGAGGGTGTCCGGTCGGTCCAAATTGGTTAGACCGGCCCTCCGGCACCGAGTTCACCCGATGAACAGGAGGCGCTGCTGCATACGGTGCAGCGCACGCATGAACAGATCCGGCTCATCGGCCGCGCGCGCCAGCACCAGCGCGCCCTGAATGCCGCCCACCACATCCTCGGCCAGGGCCAGCGCACTGTCGGCGTCGCGGCCGGCGCGCTGCAAGGCCGCCGCCAGCGCTTGTACCCACTCGGCAAAATACGCCTGCACCTTGACGGCAAAACGGTCGCGCTCATGGCCCAGCGCAAACACGCCGACCAGGCACACCTTGCGGCCGGACAGGAAATAACGGCCGACGGCGGTAAACATATCGGCCACGCCCTGGCGCGCGTCGGCCGCGTTGCGCAGCGGCTGAAACACCTGCTCGCGGAACCATTGGTCGATATCGGCCAGCACGGCCTCCGCCATCTCCTCCTTCCCGCCGGGGAAAAAGTTATAGATGCTGCCCTTGCCGAGGCCCGTGCCTTCGGTAATGCGCGCCAGGCTGGCGCCCTCAAAACCGTAGGTACGGAACACTTCGGCCAGCAGCGGCACGGCGTCGCTGCGTTCTCCCATCACTCGTGGCATTGCTTAGAAACCAAAATCGCTTAATCCCGGATGGTCAGCCGGGCGCGGGGCGTTGATATCCCAGTGGAACTTGCGCTCGCCGGCGGCGATCGGGTGCTCGTTGATGCTGGCCAGGCGGCGCTGCATCAGGCCGTCCGCCGCGAACTCCCAGTTCTCGTTGCCGTAGGCGCGATACCACTGGCCGGAATCGTCATGGTATTCGTAGGCGAAGCGGACTGCAATGCGGTTGCCGTCATGCGCCCACAATTCCTTGATCAGACGGTATTCCAGCTCGCGCGCCCATTTGCGCTTGAGCAGGCCGATGATCTCGGCGCGGCCGGTGACGAACTCGGCCCGATTGCGCCAGGCGCAATCCTCGGTGTAGGCCAGCGCGACCTTTTCCGGGTTGCGGCTGTTCCAGCCGTCTTCGGCGGCGCGGACTTTCTGGATGGCGGTGTCGTGGGTGAACGGTGGCAGTGGCGGACGGGTCATGATAGTTTCCTTTTCAAGTTGAATGATTGAGTTGTACCGAACGGTACAATCACTTTAAACCACCGGCAGCGCGGACGCAAGAAAAATTTTTCAATCGCGGATCAGCCGCGCCGTACCGCTCACGCCGCCCTCGTCCAGCGCCAGCGCCACCAGCCCGGCCTCCTCCAGCACGGTGAGCCGGCGGCGCAGCACGCTCATCGGCAGGCCGGCCTGTTTGCTCAGCCTGGCCAGCGAACACGGCTTGCCCGGCCACTCGGCTTCGATCCGTGCCAGGGCCTCCAGCAGGGCCGCCAGCGCGGCCATCATGTCGTCATCCATGAGAACATATCAGATAGTTGAAAATGCAATATACTCGCAGAAAATATTACCGGACCGCAACATGAACAAAAAGCCCGAAACAGGCCACATCGCACCCTACACCCATCCGGCCGCCGGCTGGGGTGCGTTGAAGCAGGTGGCCATCAACCTGGTGCGCGAGCGCGTGGCCGGCGGCAATTACAAAACCCTGCTCAAGCAAAACCAGCCGGATGGCTTCGACTGCCCGGGCTGCGCCTGGCCGGACCGCGAACACGCGTCCACCTTTGAATTCTGCGAGAACGGCGTCAAGGCGGTGGCCGCCGAAGCCACCAGCAAACGCGTGACGCCAGCCTTCTTTGCCGCCCACACCGTCGCCGAACTGCTGGAGCAGTCGGATTACGAACTGGAACAGCACGGCCGCCTGACCGACCCCATGGTCTACCACGCCGCCAGCGACAAATACCTGCCGATCGCATGGGACGACGCCTTTGCGCTGATGGCGCGCCATCTGCAGGCCCTGCCCTCGCCCGACCAGGCCACCTTCTACACCTCCGGCCGCACCGGCAACGAAGCGGCCTTCCTGTTCCAGCTGTTCGTGCGCATGTACGGCACCAACAACTTCCCGGACTGCTCGAATATGTGCCACGAGCCCACCAGCCGCGGCCTGCCGGGCACCGTCGGCATCGGCAAGGGCACCGTCACGCTGGAAGATTTCGAACATGCCGACACCCTGCTGATCTTCGGCCAGAACCCGGCCACCAACCATCCGCGCATGATGGGCGAACTGCGCGATTGCGCGCGCCGCGGCGCCACCATCGTGTCGATCAATCCCTTGCGCGAGCGCGGGCTGGAACGTTTCACCTCCCCGGCCCACGCGCTGGAAATGCTGACCGGGTCGACCACGCACATCGCCACGCTGTTCATCCAGCCACGGCTGGCAGGCGACTTCGCACTGATCAAGGCCATGGCCAAGCGGCTGGTGGAGCGCGACGACGCAGCGCTGGCGGCCGGCCAGGCCAGCCTGCTCGACCGCGAATTCATCGAACGCCACACCAGCGGCTACCCAGCGTTCGAGGCCGACCTGCGCGCCGAAAGCTGGGACGTGCTGCTGCAGGAGTCCGGCGTGCCGCGCGAGCAGATCGACCAGTTGACCGACATCTACATCAAGGGCAAGAACGTCATCAGCACCTGGGGCATGGGGCTGACCCAGCACAAGGGCGCGATGAAAACCATCCAGATGCTGTCCAACCTGATGATGATGCGCGGGCAAATCGGCCGCAAGGGCGCGGGCCTGTGCCCGGTGCGCGGCCATTCCAACGTGCAGGGCGACCGCACCATGGGCATCGAGGAAAAGCCGACCCAGGCTTTCCTCGACCGCCTGCAAAAAGTGTTTGGCTTCGAGCCGCCGCGCACGCACGGGCTGGACACGGTGGACAGCATCCAGGCCATGCTGGATGGCCGCGTCAAAGTCTTCTTCGGCATGGGTGGCAATTTTGCCATGGCCACGCCGGACACGCCGCTCACTTTCGAGGCGCTGCGCCAGTGCGCGCTGACGGTGCACGTGGCCACCAAGCTGAATCGCAGCCATCTGGTGACCGGCAAGGACGCGCTGATCCTGCCGACGCTGGGCCGCACCGAGATCGACCTGCAAAACGGCGTGCCGCAAGGCGTGACGGTGGAAGACTCGATGAGCATGGTGCACCTGTCGTTCGGCATGAACAAACCGGCTTCGGACAATCTGCTGTCGGAAACGGCCATCGTCGCGCGGCTGGCGCACGCCACGCTGGGCAGCGGCAAGATCGACTGGCTGGCGCTGGGCGCCGACTACGCCGCCATCCGCGAGCTGATTGAAAAAGTGTTTGACGACTTCCACGACTTCAACGCGCGGGTGGCGCATCCGGGCGGCTTCCATTTGCGGGTGGCCTCGCGCGAGCGCGAATGGCGCACCGCCAGCGGCCGCGCGCAGTTCGTGCCGCATGCGGTCGACCTGGACACGCCGATCCACCGCGCCCGCGCCCTGCACGGCGAGCGCCTGATGGTGCTGATGACCGCCCGCTCGCACGACCAGTACAACACCACCATCTACGGCCTGGACGACCGCTATCGCGGCGTATTCGGCCTGCGCCGCGTGGTCTTCATCAACAAGGACGATCTGGCGATGCTGGGCCTGAAGAACGGCGAATACGTGGACATGGTGAGCGTGTGGGACGACAACGTCACGCGCCGCGCCGAGCGTTTCCTGCTGGTGGAATACGACATCCCGCGCGGCTGCCTGGGCGCCTACTTCCCGGAAACCAACGGCCTGGTGCCGCTGCACAGCACCGCCGACGGCGCCGGCACGCCGACCTCGAAATCGATTCCGGTACTGTTGCAGCGGTCGGCAGAACAATCGGCGGCGCAATAACGATAACGGCCCGCTCCGGCCACGACGCGGTAGAATTGAAACTTGCTTCGGGATAATGACGACACTGCGGCCCCGCCGCCGGGGGAGTTGCTTGAATTTATCAAGACTATTCGGATTCGGTTTCAGTTTGCTGCTGAGCGCACAGGCGCTGGCCGCCGGGCCGGCAGTGCTGCGCTTTGCCACCGAAGACTGGCCGCCGTTCTTCAGCCCCGCACTGCCGGGCAACGGCCTCACCGGCACCCTGCTGGAGGCGGTATTGCAACGCATGGACGCCACCGCCCGCATCGACTATTTTCCCTGGAAGCGCGCCATGCAGCTGGGATTGAACGACCACCGTTACGCCGGCGCGCTGGCCATGTTCCGCACCGCCGAACGCGAAAAACTATGCTATTTTTCCACCGCCGTCGGCAGTCGGCAGACGGTGCTCGCCTACCTGAAGGATCAGCCGGTGACGGCCGCCCGGCTGGAGGACTTGCGCGGCGTGCGCATCGGCACCGTGGCCGGCTATTCGAACGGCGAGGCCTTCGACGCGCTGGTCCGCTCCGGCGTGCTGACCGTGGACGAAGGCCTCAACAACGATATGAACCTGCGCAAGCTGCTGCACCGGCGCTTCAGCGCGGTCGTGGTGGAAAAACGCATGCTGCGCTACACGCTGGCCGGCAGCGGCTACACGCAGGCGGAACGAGACCGCATCGTCGTCGCCGACCATTTGTTCCCGGAACGGTCCGTGCATGTCTGCTTCCAGCGCACGGAGGAAGGCTTGAAGCGCCAGCGCGCTTTCGACGAGGCGGCGCGCGAGGTCGATCTGGCGCGGATCGAACGCGACTACTGGCGCACCATCGGCCAGGCGGCCCTGCTGCCCCCGCCGCACCAGTGAGGACCCGGCCTAGAACGTCATGTTGACCGCCACATAGGCCGCCCGCCCATCCCCCGGCGAATGGCGGGTCTGGTCATTGATCCACACATATTCGTAGTAGCGATTGGCCAGATTTTTCAGCTGCAGTTCCAGCGCAAGGCTGGAGCTGAGGCGATAGCTAGCGCTGGCGTTGAGCAGCACGTAGGCGCCGAACTGGCCGCCGGCGTTGGCCGACGTCAGGTAATAACCGGACTGGCCGTTGCCCCAGGCCGACAGCTTGAGTGCCGGCGTGGCCTGGAAATCGGCGCCGGCCGAGTAGACATGGCGCGGCACATGGTCGATCGTCTTGCCGACGGTGGACGGCGCGGCCGGATCGGGCTTGACGATGGTGGCGTCCTGCAGGGACCAGGCCAGCCAGACGTTCCCGCCCCGCACCGGCCGCAGATTGAGCTGGGCATCGACGCCCTGCCGGCGCGTTTCACCGACGTTGTCGACGTCGCCGCTGGGATCGTTCAGGCGCCGCTTGACTTCGCCCGAGGCGCGCTGGCGCCACAGCGCGATGCGGCCGTCGAGCCATTGCGCCGGCGCCAGCTTGACGCCAGACTCCCAGCCATCGTTGACTGACGGGCGCAACAGCGTCGGCGTCGACTGGAAGGCGGCGGCGCCGCTGCCCACCTGAAAACTGCGGCCCCAGTTGGCGTACACGCTGGCGCCCGGCGCCACCGCATACGCGACGCTGAATTTCGGCTGCTTGATCACGCCGTAGTCCCGGATCGGATAAGCCACGCCTTTCGACGGATCGCTGAAGCTGCCATCGATTTTGTCGATCCGAAAACCGGGCACGATCTTCAACGCATCGACCGGCTTGATCACGGCCTGCACGTAGCCGCCCATGGTATCGAAGGTGAAGTAGTGGTCGCGCGTGGTCTTCACCCGGACCTCGTCGACGGTGCCGTAGCGCGGACTGTGATCGCGCTGATGCTCGGCGCCGACGCCGCCCTCGATCGCCACACTCTTGAAGCCATCCAACAGCGCCAGGCGTGGGCGATAGCTCAGCGTACTGAGGAAGCCGATATGCGTCTCGGCGTAGACACGCTCCTGCTGCGGGTCGGTGGTGGTAAAGCGCAGCCAGCGCTGGTCCTGTATCCGGTTCAGATAAACGCGGGTGGACAGCGACAGCTGCGCATTGAGCTCGGCGTCCAGATACAGGCCAAGCTGGCTGAGCTGGCGATTGCCGCCATCGGACTGGGCATACGGGTAGGACATGGTCGGATGGCTGTGCGCATCGGCGGCCGTCAGGTAGCCGGGCTCCTGCGCCCTGGTCTGCGCGTGGCGCGCGCTCAGGCCGGCGCGCAGGCGGCCGTCGTCGCTGGTGTAAAACCATTTGCCGGCCAGGACCAGGTTGCTGGCCTGCGCGTGGTCGCGGTAGCCGCCGCTGTCCTGGTAGCCGAACACATAATTCTGCGACCAGTTGCCCGCCTCCACGCCCTTGATCAGCTGCAGCTGGCGGGTATCGTAGCTGCCGTAGCTCAGCCTTGCCTCGCCGTCGTTGCCGCCGGCGCGGGTGACGATGTTGACGTTTCCGGCAATATTATGCAGGCCGTAACGCGGATCGTTGGTGCCGCGTACCACTTCGATGCGCTGGATTTCCAGCGGCAGAATGGCGCCGATCAACGGCATGCCGCCGGCGTTGTCGTTCGCCGGGATGCCGTCGATCAGCAGTTTGACGGCGTTCACCTCGCCCTCTCCATTAAAACCCCGGAACGACAATTTGCCGGACTCGTTCCCCTGGCGGAAAGCCGTGAGCATGACGCCGGGCGCCCGCGCGAACAGCTCCCAGGCGCTTTTGACCTGCTGGTCGCGCAGCAGTTCGTCGCCCAGGATATCGACGGAGCTGAGGACGCTGCGGGTGGGTAGCGCGCCCATTTTATTGGCGCCGATTTCCACCCGCCCCACCATCAGCGCCGGGTCTCCATCGGGTTCGTTCTGGGCACAGGCCGGCCGTCCCCAGGCCAGGCAGGCCAGCGCGAACATGGCAGTGGGTTTGCTTGCGATGATGATTTTCATGGCGGGCCTCCCGGCTGTTCTCTGCTTAATTGTATTCTACGTAGCCCTCCTGGCGGCAGAAGCTGACCAGTTTGATGCCGGCTTCCGCGGCGATGTCGATGGCGAGGGTGCTGGGGGCCGATATCGTCGCCAGCAAGGGGATGTGCATGCGGGCGGCTTTGCGTACCAGCTCGTAGCTGGCGCGGCTGGACATGAAGACGAAGCCGTTCCGCATGTCCACGCCGTCCAGCGCCAGGTGGCCGATCAGTTTATCGAGCGCGTTGTGGCGGCCGACGTCTTCGCATGCTTTCAGCACCGCGCCGTCGGCGCCGCACCACGCCGCCGCGTGCACGCCACCGGTGGCGCGTTGCAGCTGCTGGTGCTCCCCCAGCTCCGACGCCGCGCGCGCGATCGCCGGCTGCAGCGGCCCGGCCAGCGGCGCGGCCTCAATACGCTGCGGCTGCAAATCCAGCAGCTCCAGGCTTTCGATGCCGCACACGCCGCAGCCGCTGCGCCCAGCCATCGAGCGGCGCTGCTGCTTGAGCTGCACGAATTCCTGGGCGGCGATAGTGATGTCGATCTCAAAGCTGCGCGCATGCTCGCGCACTTCAATATCAAAAACATCGGAAGCTTGCGAGATCAACCCTTCGGTCAGGGCAAAGCCCATCGCGAACGGTTGCAGGTCACGCGGCGTGACCATCATGACGGCATGCGAGATGCCATTGAAAACCAGCGCGACCGGCACTTCTTCGATCACGCGGTCGGTGGTGCGAGTGGCGTCCGCGCCGCGGTGGCGCGTTACCGGGCGCTCCTGATAGCCCGTCTTGTCCGACTCCAGATCCAGCTTCATTACAGCCCCGCAGAATAAGCACAACGGCTTATTCTACACGGGGCCGCGCGGACGTGTTTATGCCGCCAGTGCTTCGCCTACGCCGTAGTGACGGGCGTAGCGCGCATCCAGGTTCGCCAGAGGCATCAGCAGGAACAGGTCGGCGCTTTCGAAATCGGGATCCCAGGCCGGTTCGCCGCAGATCCACGCGCCCGAGCGCATATAGCCTTTCAACAGCGCAGGCACCTGCGGCTTTTGCGCGGCTTCCAGTTTCGAGAACGGGAACGGCAGGTGCGGCGTCACGCGGTATTCAATCGGCGCCAGATTCTTGCTCACCAGTTGCTGGTATACCGCCACCGCATTGTGGCCGCCATCGGCCAGCGAAATGCTGGCGCAACCGACCAGGAATTCGGCGTTCTCGCGCCGCATGTACTCGGCCAGGCCGGACCATAGCAGCATGATCACGCTGCCGCCGCGATAGTCAGGGTGAATGCAGGCGCGGCCCGCCTCCACGATACGGCCGCGGATGTTGTTCAGGCGGCCCAGATCGAATTCGCCTTCCGAATACAGGCGGCCCAGTTTGCGGGCGCGGGTGGCGTTCAGCAGGCGGTAGGTGCCGACGACCATCAGGGTGTCGGCATCGCGCACGATCAGGTGATCGCAATGCTCGTCGAATTCGTCGCTATCCAAGCCATCGGTATTTTGCAGCGCGCTCAGGCCCATCGACTCGATGAACACTTTATAGCGCAGGCGCTGGACTTCGCGCAGTTCTTCCGGCGTGCTTGCCATGCTGAGAACCAGCTTGCCAGACGTTGCTCGGACGTCCGCTTGTATGATCGAGGTTTGCATGCTTCATCCCTTTTTTGTGGAAGACGAAGCAAGCGTAACCAGCGAATACTTCAAGAAAATGACAGCGAAATGTCATTTTCATGACATGTTGTTTTTTTAATGTCCTGCCGCCGGCGCCACCCGGGCAAAGCTGGCGTCTTCGTACTGGAGCGAGGCGATGCTGCCGTCGCTGGCCATGCCGAACACGAATTTTTCCCAGCCGCCCAGACCTACGCCCAGCCGGGCGCGGAAGGTATCGTAATGCCACTGTTCGAGGCGGCCCGCCATTTCCGGCGATGAACCCATGCGCAGCACCAGCCCTTCGCCCTCCAGCGTCACGCTGACGTCGCCCCACGCCGGATGGCGGTAGCTGCCCGCGTAGTCGGCCAGCGGGTGGCTTGGTCTGGTGCCGGCGACGCGCCTGGCGTCTTCGGCATCCTGTCTGGCGCGCTTTTCCTTTTTCAGGCCACCGTACAAGGCCAACGCTTCGCCATTCCAGTCGCGCGCCGGCGCGCCGGAGTACATATCCAGTACTTTCCACATCAGCGCATGGCGGAATTCCGCATGATCGAGGTTGCCGAACACGTAGACGCCCAGTTTTGCGTCCGGCAGCAGGCCGACGATGGAGGTGCGTCCGTTCATGCTGCCGGTGTGCATGGCGACGAACTGGCCGCGGTAGTCCTGCAGGAACCATCCCAGGCCGTAGGACGTGAAATGGGGCGTCGTCAGCGCGGTGGTCGGGTAGCCGAATTGCACGCGCTGGATCGCCACCTGTGGCGTCATCAATTCCTTGAAACCGGCTTCGCTGACCAGCTGCTTGCCGCCCGCCTTGCCGCCGGCAAGCAGGAAGGACAGCCATTTGCCGGTATCGTGCGCGTTCGACCACGCGGCGCCGGCGGCCGGCACGATGTCGACCGAGCTGTCGGCGATGGCGCGCACCACACCGTCGATTTCTGCGTGCGGCACCGAGACATTGGCCGGCGCGGCAGCCAGCATCGCGGCCATGGTGGGCGCGCTCTCGCGCATGCCCAGCGGCTTCATGATGCGGGTGGCGATGAAGTCTTCCCAGCGCTGGCCGGAAACCGCCTCGATCACCTGACCGGCCACTTGGTACATCACGTTGTTGTAGACGAAATCGGAACGCAGGGCGGCCGTCGCCGGCACGAATTCCAGCCTGCGGATCACTTCTTGGGTGCTCATGTCTTCGCGCGCCCACAGCAAGTCGGCGTCTTGCACGCTGCTGGTGTGGCGCAGCGCATCGCGCACGGTAACGTGCTCGGTCAGATAGGCGTTCGGCAGGCGCAGGCCCGGCAGGTGCTTGACGACAGGATCGTCCCACGCCAGCTTGCCTTCATCCACCAGCATGGCCAGCGCCAGCGCGGTCATGGCCTTGGTGGTGGACATCATCCCGAACATGGTGTGGACATCGACCTTGCCCGGCTTGCCGATCTCGCGCAGGCCATAGCCTTTTTCGTACAACACGCCCTTCTCGCCAACCACCACGATGGACAAGCCCGGAATCTGCCAGTCCTTCATGCCCCTGGCGATGAAGGCGTCCAGCTCGCGGCTCAGCGCCGCATCGCCGGCTACGGCGGCCGGTTTCTGGTCCGCGGCCGCCGCGTGCGCGGCGCCGCCCGCCGCCAGCACCAGAGCCAGCGCGATGCTCCTGCCGAGATCACGCATGGACGCTCAGGCCTTCTTTGGACGGCCGGTTTTCAGCTGCGGCAGGCTGGCCAGGACTTTCTTCAGGGTGGCCAGATCGATTTGCGAGATCAGGGCGACGCCGACGCGCAGCAGTTCACTCTTTTTCACTTCAAAGCCGGCTTTCAGGGCGGTTTTCTTCACCTGGCCCAGCACCGCGTATTCGGCTTCCGGCATGGTGAAGCTGTCGCGCACCAGTTTTTCCTTGTGCGGCTTGACGGCGACCTTCGGTGCGGCTTTCGGTGCCGGCTTGGCGGCCGCCTTTGGTGCAGCTTTAGGCGCAGCGGCTTTAGGGACTGCCTTAGGTGCTGCCTTAGGTGCTGCCTTAGGGGCTGCTTTAGGTGCCGCTTTAGGAGCAACCTTCGCCGCTGGCTTGGCGGCGGCTTTAGGAGCCGCCTTGGCCGCCGGTTTGGCGGCGGTCTTTGGGACGGCTTTCGGAGCCGCTTTCACGGCTGGCTTGACGGTGGTTTTCGGGGCAGCTTTAGTAGCCATAAATACTCCAATTTAATTAATAATATAAATAGTATATATCATTTCACGTGCATGGCGACACGGCTGAACAATTGATCTGGATTAACCGGCTTGCGTAAAAAGTCCGCCGCCCCCACGCTGCGGCCCAGCGCCTCGTCTTCCGGCTGGCTTTTCGCGGTCAGGAATACCACCGGGATCGCCGCGCTGGCCGGATCGGCCTTGAGCCGGCGGCAGGTTTCTATGCCATCCACATCCGGCATCATGATATCGAGCAGGATCAGGTCCACTTTCGACGAGGCCACAATCTGCAGAGCGGTGGCGCCGCTGGTTGCCACCTTGGTGTTGTACTTGTCCTTCAACAGCATGGAAATCAGCGTAATGTTATCCGGCGTGTCGTCGACTATCAGCACGGTGGGGCGGGCGCTATTATTATTCATAAGTTCTCCTGTCTTCTGATCGCTTCGGCCAGCAGCTTGCCTGCCGCCTGAAATTCATACTGTTCCATGTGATGCCTGAGGCGCGCCATTTCCGCCGGCGACAGCAGCGTCGCCATGCTGGCCCGTTCGCGCTCGAAATAGTCCATGCTCTCGCCGCTGAACTCCGCCAGCAGCGCCGACAGATCCAGCAAGGCCTGGCGCGCATCGGTGTCGCCGCCGGACTGCGCGCGCGGCGGCACCGGCGGTATCACCTTCATCGACATGCCCAGCCAGCGCGATAGCACGGCGTACAGGCGCTGCGGATCGATCGGCTTGGTGAGGTAATCCTGCATGCCGTCCTCGATGCAGCGCGCCTGCATGCCGGCCAGCGCGTTGGAGGTAACAGCGATGATGGGCAGCTCGCTGAAACGGCTGTCCACGCGCAGCAGGCGCGTGGCTTCGTGACCGTCCATTTCCGGCATGCCCAGATCCATCAGCACCAGGTCATAAGCGCGCGGCCCGGCTTCCCTCAGACGCGCCAGCGCTTCGCGGCCATTGGCCACCACGTCCACATCCAGGCCCTGCAGCTCCAGCAGCGCACGCGTGACATCCTGATTGTCGGCGCTATCCTCGGCCAGCAGCACGCGCGCGGCGCGGCGCGGCGAGGCCTCAAGCTTCAGATCGCCCACCGGGCCTTGATGCAGCGCCATCTGCACCGCCAGCGCGGCGGCGTCGGACAAGGCGAACGGCAGGTCGAAATGAAATACCGAGCCACGATCGATTTCGCTCTGCACCTCGATATTCCCGCCCATCAGCCGCACCAGCTGCTGCGAAATCGACAGTCCCAGGCCGGTGCCGCCGTACTGGCGCGTGGTCGAGCCGTTGGCCTGGCTGAAGGCGCGGAACAGGCGCGATTTCTGCTGCGCCGTCATGCCGATGCCGGTGTCGCTGACGGTGAAGCGCAGCACGGCCTTGCCATCGCGTTCGCCCAGCAGCGCGCAATGCAGTTCCAGCTTGCCTTCCAGCGTGAACTTGACCGCGTTGTTCACCAGATTGATCAGCACTTGCCCGAGCCGCAGCGGATCGCCCACCAGATAACGCGGCACGTCGGGCGCCGCGCCGATCACGAAAGTGAGCCGCTTGTCGGCCGCGCGCTGCGCCGTCACGCTGTTGACGTTGACCAGCACATCCTCCAGCGAGAAAGGAATCGCCTCCACCTCCAGCCGCCCGGCCTCGATCTTGGAGAAATCGAGAATGTCGTTGATGATGCCCAGCAGCGTCAGCGCCGCGCGGTGAATCTTGCTGATGTAATCGTGCTGCTTGGCCGTCATTTCGGTGCGCAGGGCCAGATAGGCCATGCCGATCACCGCGCTCATCGGCGTGCGGATTTCGTGGCTCATATTGGCCAGGAATTCGGACTTGGCCACATTCGCCGCCTCCGCCATCAGGTTGGCGTTGACCAGCTTCTGCTCGCGCTCGCGGCGGTCGCTGATATCGCGGATAAAGGCGCAGAACTCGAAGCTGTCGCGCTCCTCGGTCTTCACCTGCGTGATCGCCAGCTCGATCGGAAACTCCTCGCCGTTGCGGCGCAAGGCATACACCTCGATGCGGGTGGCCAGCACGCCGCTGCCGCCACCGCCGCTCATATAGCGCTGGATGCCGCGCTTGTGCTCATAGCGGAAGCGCGGTGGAATGATGGTCATGCCCAGATCCAGCCCCAATGCCTCCTCGCGCGACCAGCCGAAGATGACCTCCGCCTGCTTGTTCCAGCCGACGATGCGCCCGTCCAGATCCATGCGCACCACCGCGTCCAGCGCCGTATCGACGATGGTTTGCAGCTTGGCCTGGCTGTCGCGTGCCTGCTGCGTGCTGCGCGTCAATTCCGCCGTGCGGGCGTTGATGCGCTGTTCCAGCTCGGCGTTCAGGTCGCGCAGCTCGCGCTCGGCGTCGCGCAGGCGCGTCAGCGTGTCGCGGAAGCGCAGCACGGCGTGCGACAGGTGTCCCACCTGGTCGTCCCGGCCCACGCCGGACAGCTTGATATCGGTCTCGCCGCGCGTCAGCTTTTCCAGCCCGGTGCGGATATCGGCAAACGGCCGCGCCGCCCGCCGGCCGACGATGAAGATCGACAGCACGATGGCCAGCGCCAGCAGCAAATTGGCCGCCACTGTGTTGACGATCTGGCGCTGCAGGTCGGCGTCCATCTGCTGGCGCGAATACGCCAGGTCGATCGAACCCACCGGATAGTTGCGGTGCGCATCGCTGAACTGGATGTCGCGCCGCACATGGATGGACGACACCGGTGTCTTCATCGGCGACACGTAGCTGGCCAGTTCCGCGCCGGTTGGTCCCAGCACGCGCAGCACCAGCACTTCCGGCGTGGCGCCCGAGGCGTCCACCACGCTGGAGACGGCGGCGCTGTTGATGTCGAACAGCGGCCGCGCCAGCGCCTGCGACAGCACGGCCGCCAGCCGTTCGGCGCGTTCGCGCAGATTCTGTTCGGCCTCGCTGCGCAAGGTGCGCATCACATAGGTGGTGTAGATGGCGGTGGAAATCGCCACCGCCAAAAAGATGCCAAAACCCAGCCGCAACAGGATATTGCGCCGCCAGGCCAGCCGCAATTGCGACAGCGGGCCGCCGCCGTCGCTCAGCACCTTGTTTACCGTATCAATGGCGGACTCCCTCGGCCAATGCCAGTTTCTTATAGTCCGGACTATTGCGCGCCTGTTCCACCGCGCTCCAGATGCGCGCCGCCAGTTGCGGCCTGGTGGCCACCAGCGCGTGCGACAGGATCAGGAAGTACGGCTTTTCAATGATGGGGATGGGCAGTTGCTCCAGTTGCGGCGCCAGCGGGCCGCGCATCAGGCCGGCGGCGTCGCTGCCGCCCATCGCCGCAGCCGCCAGCCGCCCGGCCAGCAGCTTGCGCGCCAGTTCGTCGGCGCGCTGACTGCCCTCGTCCACTTCCAGGTTCTGCGCGCGCAGCACATCGCCCACCGAATAACCGAGCTGGAAACCGATGGCGCCATCCAGATTGCTGAAATGCTTGCCGTCCCATTCCACCTTGCTGCCCTTGCGGCGCAGGACCACATAAGTATCGGTGTGCATACGCTTGCTGGCGTCGAGCGTGTCGCCGCCCGGATATTCACCCAGCTCGCGCCGGTCCGGCTTGTAGCTGACGGCGAATGCGCCGTCCACCGCGTTGGCCTTCAACTGCGCCAGGCAGCGCTTCCATGGAATGCTGTGAAAATCGAAGCGGACATCGAGCCGCTGCTCCACCAGTTTAAGCAACTCGAAATTGAGCCCGCCGCCCTTCTCGGTGCGCCAGGGTTTGACGTCCTGCGCCTCGTAGCACAGCGTTACGGTTTCCCTGGGCGCGGCGGCTGCCGGCAAGGACAGGACTAGTAATATGCTAGCGAATAAGCATGCCGTCCTGTTTTGCATAAGCGTTTCCTCTTCAACTGGTGCGAATAGCGAAGTCTACACCGACTTCATCCCACTGCTCCTGCTCTTTCTCCAGCCAATAGGATAAAGTCGGGTGATCGGCCACCCATTCGCGCCGGATTTCCAGTTCGATGCGGTTCTTGAAGCGCAGCTTGATCTGGGTGAAATCGAGGTCGATCCGCGAGTGCATGAACAGCACCGCCAGCCGCAGCGCGACGATGGCCTTGGCGAAGTCCGGCTCGCCCAGCACCTCCACCACCTTGCGCAGATTGCCCTTGTGGGCCACGATCATGCGGCTCATGATGCGCTGCTCGCGCGCCGTGAAGCCCGGCAGGTCGGCGTTTTCGATGATGTAGGCAGCGTGCTTGTGGTAGCCGGTGTGCGAGACCACCATGCCCATCTCGTGCAGCAACGCGCTCCAGTACAGGTGGCGGCCGTACTGGTCCGAGGAGGGCTTGGCCTGGGCGTACAGCGCCAGCGCGTCGTCGGCCACGCGGTTGGCGCGACGCTGGTCGACGTGGAAGCGCTCCACGCAAGCCTGCACCGACTGCTCGCGGCGATCGCGCTTGGTCGAGCGCAGGTGCAGGTCCCACATCACGCCCATGCGCAGGCCGGCCTCGATCGGCACCACCACTGGAATATCCAGCTCGCGCACCAGGCCGATCAGGATCGCCAGCCCGCCGATGATGGTGGAGGCGCGATCCGGCTTCAGGCCCGGCATGTCGATCTTGCTGACGTGGCCGAATTCGATGAAGCGCTGCTTGAGCGCGCTCAGCGTCTGGCCATTCACCTCGCGCCCCAGGCCATTCTTGACGATGATGTCGGCGATGGTGCGCGCGGTGCCGGACGATCCGTAGCACTGCTTCCAGAATTGCGGATGATATGGCGGTGCCGCATCCTCGAAATGGCTGCGCGCCGACAGAATGGCCGCCTCGAACGACGGCGCGTCCACCCGCCCGCCGATGAAGAAGGACAGGCTTTGCTTGACCGTGCCGACGCTGAACGACTCGACCCTTTCAATCTCCTGCCCGCGCCCCAATATCAGCTCGGTGGAGCCGCCGCCGATGTCGATCACCAGCCGGCGCTCGCCGGGCAGCGCCACCGCGTGCGCCACGCCCATGTAGATCAGACGCCCCTCTTCCTCGCCGGAGATGATCTCGATCGGGTAGCCGATGGCCTGTTCGGCCTGCGGCAGGAAAACGCCGGAATTGCGCGCCACGCGCATGGCGGACGTGGCCACCACCCGCACCGCATCGAGCTTGTACGCGGCCAGCACGGTACGGAAATTCTTCAGGCAATTGAGCGCCAGCTGCATGGCGGCCGGCGTCAGATTGCCCTCCTTGTCCAGCCCCGCCGCCAGCCGGATCGGCTCGCGCACGGATTTCAGGACGCGTATCGCCTCGCCATCGTGCTTGCCGATGTGGAGGCGAAAGCTGTTGGAACCCAAATCTACTGCTGCATACATATTCTCGAAGGCTCCGCGCTAATAATCAAACTAAACGGTTTATATCATTATAAACACGATAAGCTCAATTTGTGACAGCTTGATGACTCAGCTCCACCACGCGGTTGCGGCCGCCCTGTTTGGCCGCCTGCAGCGCCTCGTCGGCGCGCTTGAACAGGCTGACGGCGCTGTCCTCGGCGCGGATCACGGTCACGCCCAGGCTGGCCGTCATATTGATGATGGCTTTTTCCGCCTTGACCGGCAGCGCCGCCACCGCGTTGCGGATGCGCTCGGCCACCATGCTGGCGTCTTCCAGCGAAGTGCGCGGCAGCAGGATGGCAAATTCCGCTCCGCCCAGGCGGCCCATCTGATCGGAATCGCGCAACTGTTTCTTGCAGACGTCGACCATGGCCTTGAGCACCATGTCGCCGGCCGGATGGCCATAGCTGTCGTTGACGCGCTTGAACTGGTCCAGATTGAGGATGATCAGGGAGGTCGGCATGCCGGGGCGGCGCGCCAGCGCGATCCACGGCGTCAGCGTCTGATAGAAGCCGCGCCGGTTGGGCACGTCCGTCAGCGGATCGACCACCTCCAGCCGCGCCAGCTCGCCCTGTGCCTGCTCGCGCGCCAGCAGCAGATAGCCGAAAGCGTTGCTCACCATCATCAAATACAGCGCGCCGACACCCACGCCCTGCACCACCAGCGTGCTGACGCCGCTGACGCCTTCCGGCAGCAGCGACCACAGGCCGCGCAGCACCACGGCCGCGCTCAGCACCAGCATGGCCACCACCAGATAACGCCGCAGCAGGGTGCCGTTGCGCCAGCCGCGTCCCAGCGCGGCGGCGCCGGCCACGAAGAAGAAGCCGGCAGCCGCCGATGCGATGGCGATGCGGATGCCGGCCGGCATCTGCAGCAGCCAGGCGCCCACATACACGCCGATGGCCGCCCCCAGCGCAGGCAACAGGTGCGAGCGCCATACACGGCGGCCGGCCTGCTCCCACAGGGCGGCAGCGTCCAGCGCAAAGCCGGCGAACAGCACCGCGTTGGCAAACGGAATGGTCAGGAAATCCGGCAGGACGCCGCGGAAATACAACAAACTCCAGGCCAGTGCCTGGCACTGCTTGGCCCGTGCCCAGGTGGCGTGCAGCCGCGCATGGTCGCCGCTGCGGCGCGCCTCCGCCTCAAAAAAGAACAGCGCCGCGCACAGGCTCAGATTGCCCAGCGCCAGCGCCAACAGCAAGGTTTTTATATCCATGACCGCGGCCGGGATCAGACCTCGTGTTCCACATTGGTACTGCCGTCGCCCATTTTGCTGGCCCAGGCTTGGGTAAAGAAGGCTTTTTCCTCTTCGGTCGGGGTATCGTGCCAGAACACGATCAGGGTGCCCTTGTGGTCGTGCAACTGGCTGACCTTCTCGATAAAGCTCTGCTTGCCGGCCAGATCAGCCAGTGCCGCCACGTAGCCATAGACGCGGGTCAGGCGCTCCAGGCGGTCCGGCTCGGTGAAGCTGTTGGTGGCGGTAAGCGTAGGGTGGTCTAAAAACATCGTCTCTCTCCAAATGGGCCGCCGGAGGGCCGGCCGGTGCTAACGCCATGCTACTATGATTCCCTAGGTAAATCCACAATACAGCAAAACTTGACGCCCCCATACCACCGCCCCCAAGTCCGGACGCTAGGCGACAAGCGCCTGCTGGAGTTCCAGCCAGGCATGGTGCAAAGCGAAATGCGGCTGTCGCGCCCGGACGATCTGGTGCTCAGCTATGCGCGCGCCATGATGTGCTTTGTGCTGTTTCACCCGCAGCCCGAGCACATTGTCATGGTCGGCCTGGGCGGCGGCTCGCTGGCCAAGTTCTGCTACCGCTATCTGCCGCGGTGCCGCATCACCGTGCTGGAACTGAACCCGGAAGTGATCGCCCTGCGCGAGCAATTCGCCATCCCGCGCGACAACGCCCGCTTCCGCGTGATCCAGGCCGACGCCGCCGACTATATGAGCAAGCTGGACAACAGTGCCGACGTGCTGCTGGTGGACGGCTTCGACGCCGAAGGCTTGCCGCCGGCGCTGGGCAGCGCCGCCTTCTATGCCGACTGCCGGCGCGCGCTGCGGCCGGGCGGCGTCATGGTAAGCAATATCTTCAGCTACGATCCGCACTACGGCGCCATGCTGCGGCGCCTGCGCCAGACCTTCCAGGGCCGCATCTGCTGGTTTCGCGGGATAGCCGGCAACAACCGCATCCTGTTCGCGGTAAAAGGCGGCGGCGCCTCGCCGGCACTGGCCATGCAGCAAAAAGTGGCCCGCACCCACGGTCTCGCCCTGCCCCTGCTGAACCGCCTGCTGGCGCACTGGATCGTGCTGAAAATGCGCTGGTTATAAATAAGCCGCAATGGCGCCGCGCTATTTATGGCGCTTCAATTATTTTCATGCGGCCGCAGCGTGTGGCTTCGCCATTTCCACTAACTCGTCCGACAATGTCAATGCGGTCGCCATCATTTCACCTCTGGCCAGATCGACAGGGGCGTTTTAACAAAGCATTGCCGGAGGCCACCTCCGCTTCTCCAACTTCGAACACACCATGCCCGGGCTGGACGGCCAGCCGCACCGCTTCAGCCCGCCGCTAGCGGCTGCGGACTTTGCACAGTTGCCGCGGCGGGAACGAGATCCACGTATGCCGGCGACGCCGGTTTAGGCTTGCGCTTGCGCGGCTTGGGCGCCAGCATGGTGCCGGTGCAGTTGGGCGCGCCGCAGCGGCAGGCGAACGCCTTCTTGATGGCCGGCGTGTGGCGGCCCTCGTAAATCAGCGGATATGAATAGCTGAGTTCCTCGTCCTGCTTGATGTCATGCAGGGCGTAGATGAAGATGCGGCCATCCTCTTCCTCGATGGCTTCGCAGTTGGGCTCGCAGGAGTGGTTGATGAAGCGCGCCTCGTTGCCATGGTCGCCGCCGTCGATCACATTGCCGTTTGCCAGGCTGAAGAAAAACGTGTGGTTGTGCGGCCCGCCCTGGACTTCGGCGCGCAGCTGCGCCTCGTCCCAGGTAATCTCGCGGCCTGCGTACTCGATGATGCGCTCGCCCGGCGCGATGTCGCGCTGCGCGAACACACCGTTGCCGTGCACCGAAGAGCGTTCGACGCGATAGGCGGGTTGGTCTTGCTGGGTTTCTGGCTGGCTGGACATGGCGGTCGGGATAAGCAACGATTTTTTGATTAAACCACAGCCGCCGCGCGGATTCAATCGTGATGCGCCTATCGTAGCGCCATCAGGCAGGATTTCAGGTCCTGCGCAAACTGCGCCGCCTGTCCATCCTCCATGGTGGAGATCGTGATGCGGATGGCGCGCGACTGCCCCTGCACGTCATACGCGCTGCCCAGCCGCACCAGCCAGCCCTTCTTCGCCAGCGCGTAGGCCACGTCTTTGGCGTCGTGGTCGAGCGGTATCCAGACATTCAGGCCATCCGAAGGCGCCGGCGCGGCCACGCCCTGCGCGGCCAGCGCGGCGTGCAGCTCGCGGCGGCGGGCGGCGTAGCTCGCGCGCGCCGCCTCGATCTGGTCGCGCACCGCGGCCGAGCCCAGGCAGGCCGCCACCACGCTTTGCAGGATGCGGCTGACCCAGGTCATGCCCGGCGCCAGGCGGGTGCGCAGGCGCTCGGCGGTGGCGGCGTCGCAGGCCACGAAGGCCAGCCGCATGTCCGGCCCCAGGCCCTTGGACACCGAGCGCAGCACCGCCCAGCGGGCGGTCGAGGCCGGAATGACGGAATGGTAGGGCGTGCCGGCCAGCAGGGCGAAGTGGTCATCGACGATCACCAGCACATTCGGATAGCCGGCCAGCACGCGTTTGAGCTCTTCGGCGCGGCGTTTGCTCAGGCTGCAGCCTACCGGATTGTTGGCGCGCGGCGTCAGCAATACCGCGCGGGCGCCCTGTTCCAGCACCCGGGCCAGCGCCTGCGGCTGCATGCCCTCCTCGTCCAACGGCACGCCCACCGCCTGCATGCCGGCGATGCGCAGCGCGTTGATCGATCCGAGGAAGCACGGATCTTCCACCGCCACCTTGTCGCCGGCCACCAGGTGGGCCGTCGCCAGCCGCTCGATGCCGTCCACCGCGCCGTGGGTCAGCTCCAGCTCCCAGCCGGGCGGGCAATCCGCCGCAAACCAGGCACGGCCGGACTCGCGCAGCGCCGGCAGGATGGTCTCCTCGCCGTACAGCCGCGATTTGAGGCTGCCGCTGGCCAGCAGCGGCGCGGCGTCCGGCAGCCAGTCGGGATGGGGATTGCCGTGCGCCAGATCGATCAGCGGCGTGCCGGCGCTTACGCCCTCCTGCTCGCCAGCCCCGGGCGGCGCGGCGATGGAGGTGCCCAGCCGGCCCTGCGCCACCGCCAGGCCGGCCTTGGTCAGGCGCTGGTAGGCGGCGGATACCGTGTTGCGGTTGACGCCCAGCGTCTCGGCCAGCTCGCGCACCGGCGGCAACGCGTCGCCGGGCTGGTAATGACCGTCCTGCACCAGCGCGCGGATGCAGTCGGCAATTTCAATAGCAGTGCTTCCAGATATCATTGACTTTGTCCTAGGACATAATTTACTATGTTTCAGACATTCTACCTCAGCCTAAGGAGCACTTCATGTTTTCAGGTCTCAGCGCATTCCCCATCACGCCCATGGACGAACGGGGCATCCACGTAGGCGCCTATATGGCACTGGTGCAAAGGCTGGCGGCAGCCGGCGTCGACTCCATCGGCGCGCTCGGTTCCACCGGCGCGTATGCCTACCTCAGCCGCGAAGCGCGCGCGCAAATGGCGCAGATGGCGGTGGATTCGGCTGGCGGCGTGCCGGTCATGGTCGGCATCGGCGCGCTGCGCACACGCGATGTGCTGGGCCTGGCCGACGATGCGCAAAAGGCTGGCGCCAGCGCCGTGCTGCTGGCGCCGATGTCGTACCACACGCTGAACGCGGGCGAGGTCTACCAACTGTTCGAGACGGTGACGCGCAACATCTCGGTGCCGCTGTGCGTGTACGACAATCCGAGCACCACCCGCTTCGAGTTCAGCGACGAGCTGCACGGCCGCATCGCCCAGTTGCCGAACGTGCATTCGATCAAGATCCCGGGCGTGCCGGCGGATGCCGCCGCCGCGGCGGAACGCGTGGCGCGGCTGCGGGCGCTGGTGCCGGACCATGTACGCATCGGCGTCAGCGGCGACAAGTTCGGCGCCACCGGCCTGAGCGCCGGCTGCGAAGTGTGGTACTCGGTCATCGGCGGCATCTTCCCGCGCACCACGCTGGCCATTGCGCGCGCGGCGCAGGCCGGCGATGCGCAGGAAGCGGCGCGGCTGTCGGCGCGGCTGGCGCCCTTGTGGGAATTGTTCGGCAAATACAACGGCAGCCTGCGGGTGATCGCGGCCGCCGCCGGCATCATGAGACTGGCGCCGCAGCCCTGCCTGCCCTTGCCGCTGCAAGCCATCGAAGGCGCCGACCGCGAACTGCTGGCCCAACTGATCGACACGCTGGAACTGGCGTGACCCCCGAGCCGAGCAGCCCCGTAGCTGAGGATGCCCCGCGCGGCGCGGCCAATGCCCATGGCGCAGCCGCCGCCCAGGCGTCCCGCTGCGCCATCGACAACGCTCCTCGCAAGCATGCCCGCGCCCATGTCGCGGCGAGCGCCCCAGTGGCCGGTGCCGCAGCAGTCGATGCGGCACCGTGGCGCAATCTGACGCGCTATGTGGCCGCCGCGTCGCTGGCGCGCATGGCGGATGGCGGCGCGGTGGTTGCCGTGGTGCTGCTGGCCACCGCGCAGGGCGAAGGCGGCCGCACCGCCGGCCTGCTCGGTGCCTGCCTGACCGCGCCGCACTTGCTCGGCCCCTTCGTCGCGCGCCGCATCGACCTGGCGGCGGACGGTCGCAAAGTCATCGCCGCCGCCTGTGTCCTGTATGCCGCCGCGCTGGCTGCCGCCGTCGCCAGCTACGGCATCTTGCCGCTTATCCTGACCGGCCTGTTGCTCGCCCTTGCCGGCCTGTGCGGCCCCTTGCTTACCGGCGGCATCAGCACCCGCCTGCCCGCCATCGCCGGCAAAGATCAACTGAACCTGCGCCGCGCGCAGGGCTGGGACGTGGCCACCTACGGCATCGGCGGGACCGTCGGCCCGTCCATCGTGGCCGCCGTTTCCGCCTGGGCCACCCCGGCGCTGGCCGCATACTGCCTGGCCGCCGCCACCTTCCTGGCCGCCGGGCTGGTCATGCGCCTGCCCTATACCGCGCCCGAACACGGCGGCCATCCGCAAAGCGTGCCCGGCGCATGGCGCACCATCGGTCTGATCGCGCAGGATGGCCGGCTGCGCCGCACCCTCTACATGACCGTGCTGGTCGCCTTCAGCATGGCCGCCCTGCCCATCACCGCCGTGCGCATGACTGGCACGCTGGGCATCCCGCTGGCCGGCGCGGCCGCCATGACCGCCGCCTACGGCATCGGCAACCTGTGCGGATCGGTCGGCGTCATGCTGCGCCCCTTGCGCGGCAGCCCGGACCGGCTGATGACCATGCTGGCGTTGTGTGCGGCGTGCGGCTTGTGCGCCATCATGCTGAGCGGCGGCTGGCAGCTGGCGGTGTGCATGTTCTGGGTATCGGGCGTGGTGAACGCCTTCTTCTTCGCCGCCACACTGGCAGCGCGCACCGAATACGCGCCGCCCAGGGCACGCGGCCAGATCTTCCTGTGGGTGGCGGCGTTGAAAATCACCGCAGGCTCGGCCGGCACCGCCGTCGCCGGCATGCTCACCGGCTGGGACGCCCGCTTGCCGCTGCTGACTGGCGCCCTCCTGATCGCCAGCGCGGCGCTGCTATCCAATCACCTGTTTCAGCGATTGCGCATCCGGTAGCGCATCGCTCCAGGCATCGAGCTGTTCCATGCTTGCCTTGGCCAGTTTATTGCGTGCAGTTTTGGACAACGGCCCGAAGCGCCGGCTCAACTGCCGTTCCAGCAGCGCCGCCGCCCCTTCCCTTCGACCTCGCTCCAGACCGCGTTCCAGACCTCGCTCCAGACCTTGGGCCAGTCCTTGCTTCACACCGCGCTTTACACCTTCATCGATGAACGATTGTTCCAATGGGCTGATCCATTCCATTTCGGCCTCCTTTTCCAGCCTGTGAATCGCCTGCCAATACCGTTTCTGCTGAGGCTCAGGCAAGCTCATCATCCAGTTGATCACTCTGAAAAAAATCATTATGCGCCTCTTGCTGCGGCCATGTTGAATCAATAGTTTGGTCAATCGCCACTTGACGGCGTAAAGCTCGTCCGGGTCGTGGCGGGATTGCTGCCTGTGCAACTGGGCCCGAGTCACCGGGCTGAAAAGATTATCCGCAGCGAGCAATACTTCGCTTGGTCCAGTCGATCTTTGCGTGCAGCTTGGGGAAATAAAATGCCATGAAGTCCCGGAAAGCATGCGTCAACGCAGCTTTCCAGGGCAGGTCGTAGTGGGCAGGGGGCGTTGGAGGCATCCGCCCAGTCTAACGACCGGGCAGGCCCGTAATTTGATTGCGCTTAAAGATCAGCCTTCAGACGGCGGCCGGAACAGGTCTTCAAGATCGGCGCGGGTGGTGGGCTTGCGCACCACGCCTTTGCGGCCGGTGTATTCATCTTCGATGTTGTCGCGGTAATAGCTCCACGCCGCGCCCGAGGTCGACAGCTTGCGCCACACCTCGTTGCCCACGCCCGAATAGTCGATGGCCGTGCCGTCGTCAAACTCTACCCGCAGCAACTTGTCGCGCGCATCATAGCCGATGGCCCGCAATTTCCCCGCATTGACGCGCTTCATTTCCATGCCGGCCTCCTGGTTGGTTTACGTGCTGCCGCGCTGGATCAGCTGGAAACCGGTATCGGTCAGGCTGGCAACTGACTTGCCATCCAGCCGGTCCAGTATCGCTTGCGCCGCCACACGTCCGATATTAGCGCCATCGACGCGCACAGTCGATAGCGGCGGATAAGTTCGCGCCGCAAAATTCACATCGCCAAAACCCAGCACCGCCAGTTGTTGCGGCACCGCCAATTCGCGCGCGATGGCTTCGGTCAGCACACCGTGCGCCAGGGTGTCGGAACTGCACACTACCGCATCCAGATCCGGACAGCGCTCCAGCAGCTGCGCCAGGCCGTCGCGCCCAAGCGCAAAGGTGGACGGCAACGGCATGGTCTGCACCGCCACCGCCTGCAAGCCATGCTTGGCCAGCCCGGCCTGCAGGCCCTGATTGCGACGCTCCGCGCGCGGATCTTCCACCGCCAGAATGGCGACGCGCTGGTAGCCGCGCTGCAGCAGGTGCTGGGCAATCGCATGCCCCACGTCCTCGTGCGAAAAGCCGACCATCATGTCGATCGGCGACGGCGTCAGGTCCCACGCCTCCACCACCGGCACCCGCGCCGCCTGCAGGCGGCGGCGCGTGCTGTCCGTATGCAGCGAGCCGGTCAGGATCACGCCATCCGGACGGCGGCTGAGTATGGTCTCCACCAGCACCTCCTCGCGCCACGCCTCGTAGCTGGACAAACCCAGCATCACCTGATAGCCGGCCGCGGTCAGGTGATCGCTGGCCGCCTGCACCATATCGGCAAAGATCGGCGTGGAAATGGTCGGCAGCACCAGCGACACCAGCTTGCTGCGGCTGGAAGCCAGCGCACCGGCCATCATGTTTTTCACATAGCCGGTCTGTTGCACCGCCGCCTGCACCTTGGCCACGGTGTTCGGCCGCACCAGATGCGGCTGGTTCAGCGCGCGCGAGACGGTAATCGGCGACACGCCAGCCACCTTGGCCACATCCGTCAGCGTGGCGCCGCTGACGCTGATCTCGCCAGCGGCCGTGCGCAACGTGCGCAGCTCGCTCATAAACACCTCGCTATGAAAAGATGTGCCATTGTAGCATCACACATCATTTTCTATCATTTAAAAAAACGTAAAAACAGCGTATCCCCCTTGAAAATGCTGGGATACATGGTTACCATGCAAATGACAGCGCAATCATTTACAAGGATTATCATGCAGGAAACCCCACGTATCGTTGCCGTGCGAGTCATACCGGTAGCCGGCCGGGACAGCATGCTGCTCAACCTGAGCGGCGCCCATGGCCCTTATTTCACCCGCAATCTCGTGATCCTGACCGACAGTGCCGGCAACACCGGCGTGGGCGAAGTGCCGGGCGGCGAAAAAATCCGCCAGACCCTGGAAGATGCGCGCCCGCTGCTGCTGAACCAGCCGATCGGCAACTACAACGCCATCCTGAACGCGGCCCGCGCCGCCTTTGCCGACCGCGATGCCGGCGGCCGCGGCTTGCAAACCTTCGACCTGCGCGTGGCCATCCACGCCGTCACCGCGCTGGAAGCGGCGCTGCTGGATCTGGTGGGCAAATATCTCGGCGTGCCGGTGGCCGCACTGCTGGGCGAAGGCCAGCAGCGCAGCGAGGTCGAGATGCTCGGCTACCTGTTCTACATCGGCGACCGCAACCGGACCGATCTGCCCTACGCCGGCGTGCCGGCCGACGCCAGCGACAACTGGACCCGCATCCGCACCGAGCAAGCCGTCACGCCGGAGGCCGTGGTGCGCCTGGCCGAAGCCGCCTACGAGCGCTACGGCTTCAACGACTTCAAGCTGAAAGGCGGCGTGTTCCGCGGCGAGGAGGAAATCGAAGCCGTCACCGCCCTCCATGAACGCTTCCCGCAGGCGCGCGTGACGCTGGACCCGAACGGCGGCTGGCTGCTGAAAGACGCCATCCGCCTGTGCCGCGACCAGGGCGATGTACTGGCCTACGCCGAAGACCCGTGCGGCGCGGAAAACGGCTACTCCGGCCGCGAAGTCATGGCCGAATTCCGCCGCGCCACCGGCCTGCTCACCGCCACCAACATGGTCGCCACCGACTGGCGCGAGATGCGCCATGCCATCCAGCTGCAATCGGTCGACATTCCGCTGGCCGACCCGCATTTCTGGACCATGCAGGGCTCGGTGCGGGTAGCGCAGATGTGCCATGAATGGGGCCTGACCTGGGGCTCGCACTCGAACAACCACTTCGATGTGTCGCTGGCCATGTTCACCCACGTGGCGGCCGCCGCACCGGGCAACATCACCGCCATCGACACCCACTGGATCTGGCAGGACGGCCAGTACCTGACCAAAAACCCGCTGCGGATCCAGGGCGGCATGGTGCAGGTGCCCACCGCGCCGGGCCTGGGCGTGGAGCTGGACATGGACGCCATCGACGCCGCCCACCACCTGTACAACAACATGGGCCTGGGCGCGCGCGACGACGCGGTGGCGATGCAGTATCTGATCCCCGGCTGGAAGTTCAACAACAAGATGCCCTGCATGGTTCGCTAACAACGACAACAAGAACCTGGAGACAACAATGACTACCGCAGCAACGACAACAGGCGGCACCGCAGCCGCCGTCCCGACCGTGCTCGACACGGCGGTCAGCAAAGTCAAATGGCGCATCCTGCCGCTGTTTGTGGTGATGTTCATCGCCAACTACATCGACCGCGTCAACATCGGCTTTGTGCGCTCGCACCTGGAGAAAGACCTCGGCATCGGCGCCGCCGCCTTCGGCTTCGGCGCCGGCGTGTTCTTCCTGGCTTACGCGCTGTTCGAGGTGCCTTCCAACATCCTGCAGCAGCGCTTCGGCGCCAAAGCCTGGCTGACCCGCATCATGGCCACTTGGGGTGTGGTGGCCACCGGCATGGCTTTCGTGCAGGGCGAGATGTCGTTCTACGCGCTGCGCTTCCTGCTGGGCGTGGCCGAAGCCGGCTTCTTCCCCGGCGTGGTCTACTACTTCACCCAATGGCTGCCGAACCGCGAGCGCGGCAAGGCCATGGCCATCTTCCTGAGCGGCTCGGCGCTGGCGTCGGTGATGTCCGGTCCGCTGTCAGGCGCACTGCTGTCGATCGACGGCGGCGGCTTCCACGGCTGGCAATGGATGTTCATCATCGAAGGCCTGGCTTCGGTGGCGCTGTGCTTTGTGGTGTGGTTCTGCCTCGACTCGCGCCCCGAAGACGCCACATGGCTGACGGAGTCCGAACGCAACGCCCTGTCCGCCATCATCGCCGCCGAGAAGAAGGAGCGCGACGCCAGCAAGCCGGCCCACGCCAGCATGTTCACGCTGCTGAAAGACGGCCGCATCGCCCTGTTCTGCTTCATCTACTTCGCCATCCAGCTGACCATTTACGGCGCCACCTTCTGGCTGCCGAGCATCATCAAAAAGATGGGGCATTTCAGCGAGTTCCAGATCGGCCTGTTCAACTCCATCCCGTGGATCATCTCGATCGCGGCCATGTATCTGTTTGCCACGCTGGCGCAGAAGTATCGCCATCAGCAAGCCTGGGTGGCGGTGGCGCTGCTGATCGCGGCCTGCGGCACGTTCGCCTCCACCACGGGCGGTCCGGTGTTTGCGTTCGTGGCGATCTGCTTTGCCGGCATCGGCTTCAAGGCGGCCTCGTCGCTGTTCTGGCCGATTCCGCAGGGCTATCTGGACAGCCGCATCGCGGCGGCGGTGATCGCGCTGATCAACTCGCTGGGCAATCTGGGCGGCTTCGTGGCGCCGGCCGCCTTCGGCTATCTGGAGCAGAAGACCGGCTCCATCCAGGGCGGCCTGTACGCGCTGAGCGCCGCCTCGGTGATCGCGGCGGGCCTGGTGTTCCTGACCCGCCGCCGCGCTTAATCCTTCGCCAGCGGGCGCACGTATTCGAGCAGGCTGACCAGCGTCTTGCCCGGCTCCTCAAACTGCACCAGATGCGAGGAGTTTTCGAACCAGACCGCGCGCTTGTACGGCGCCTTGACCTTGGCCAGCCAGGCCGCCGTCGGTCCGGAGGGCGTGGTGTAGTCGTGACGGCCCATGAACATCACCACCGGGATCGGGAACGATTTCACCGGCTTGAAGTCTACCTGCAGCCACTCGTTCAGCACGCGCTCCAGCGTCAGCAGGCTGCCTTGGTCGATGGCTTGCGTGGCTTTGTCGTCATACTCGGGCGACAACAGCGGCGCATCGAAGTAGTAGGCGAAGTCGCTGCGGTAAGCCGCCAGACCGCCGTAATGCTGCGCCCAGTTGCGCTCGGTGACGATGCGCTCGCGCGTGAGCGGCGTATCGCCCGGATACGGTGCGATCGACGCCAGTTCCTTGATCGCCTTCTCGTTCTTTTCCTTGCGCGCCTGCGCCATGGCGAAATCGAAGCTGACCTTTTCGTTATCCAGCATGCTGATCACCTGCCCGATGCCGACATAAGCATGGAACAGGTCCGGCCGCGCCAATGCCGCGCGCATGGCCACCACCGTGCCCCAGCTGTGGCCGGCCAGGATCACCTTGCGCTTGCCGTAACGCCGGGAGACGGCTTCTGCGATCTTCACCGCGTCATCGGCAAACTGCTGGACGTTCAGGGTCGGACGCACCGTGTCCGGATCGTTTTCCAGGTAGGTTTTGCCGGCGCCGCGCTGGTCGTAATTCACCACCGTGAAATACTCTTCCAGCGGACGCTGGTACATCCACATGGTCGGCGCGCTGGGCGATGCCGGCCCGCCGTGCACGAACAGCAGCACCGGATTCTTGCGGTCCTGGCCGCGCGTGTAGACCCACTGGTCGATGCCGTTGACGTGCAGCTTGAAGTTCTCCTGCACCCCATTCGGCGCGACGATGCGGCTGACATCGCCGATGATCTCGCGCCCGCCCGGCGCCGCGGCCAGCACCGCCGGCAACGCCACGGCAAAAGCGATGGCCAGTGCGAGCCGCTTCATTTCTTGCGGTTCCCATGGACCATCTGACGAGCCTGCTTGCGCAGCAGGGCCTGTTCCCAGCGCTGTTTCTGTTCTTCGGTTTCCGGCACCAGCGTCGGCACTTCCACCGGCTTGCGGTTGGCATCCACCGCCACCATGGTGAAGTAGCAGCTGTTGGCGTGACGCACCAGCCGCTGCTGGATATTCTCGGTCACCACGCGGATGCCCACCTCCATCGAGGTACGGCCGGTGTAGTTGATCGAGGCCAGGAAGGTCACCAGCTCACCCACATGAATCGGCTGCAGGAACATCACCTGGTCCACCGACAGCGTCACCGTGTAGGTGCCCGAATAGCGGCTGGCGCAGGCATAGGCCACGCTGTCCAGATATTTCAGAATCGTGCCGCCGTGTACGTTGCCTGAGAAATTGGCCATATCCGGCGTCATCAGCACGGTCATGCTCAGTTCATGCGCCACCCAGTTCGGTTTTTCCATTGCCTAGCTCCTAATTGTCTGTGCCAACATGCTATCCGCTAAGCCTGCTATCCGCAAATAATGATTTGCGGCGCTTTTAGCGCCGATCGCCCGCAGTCAGTAATTGCCCGATGTCGCCGGCCACGGCGGTACAGGCATCCAGCACCGGTTCCAGCGGCTGCCAGGCCGCGGTCTCCTGCTTGAGGGCGCGTTCGGCCAGCTGGCTCAGCATCGCCAGCCGGTCGGCGCCGACGGTGCCGGCCAGGCCTTTCAGGGTGTGCAGCGCCGGCAAGGCGGCCTGCACGTCTTGCTCATCCCGTGCCCGCCGCAGCTGCTGCGCCAGCCTTTCCGACTCCGCCACAAAGCTGCGCAAGGCGATCAGGTAGACCGACTCCAGTCCTCCCAGCCGCTTGAGCGCGGCGGCGCTGTTCAAACCGGCATCGGGCAGCGGCATGGCGCCGCCCTCCACCGCCGCCGCGGCTGCCGCCGCGCCGCCGCGCCGTGCATATTTCAGGATCACCGCAATCAGCTGTTCCAGATCGAACGGCTTGCCGACGTGGTCGACCATGCCGGCTTCCAGCGCGGCGATGCGGTCGGCCGCCAGCGCGTTGGCCGTCATCGCCACGATGGGCGGGGTGGCCATGCCCAGCTGCGACTGGATGGCGCGCGTGGCCTGATAGCCGTCCATTTCCGGCATCTGGATGTCCATCAGAATCAACTCCGGCAACGGTTCCGGACGCGAGAGCACGCCGAGCGCCACCTGGCCCGAACTGGCCACCACCACCTGCGCGCCTTCGTGGCCCAGCAACTCGCTGGCCACCTGCTGATTGGCCGGGTTATCTTCCACCAGCAGCAAGCGCACGCCCTCCAGCCGCCGCTGCGCCACCGCGGGCAACGGCGGCTTGCGCTGTTCCAGCCGCGCATCGGCCACCGCGTCGAACAGCATGGACGCGGTCACCGGCTTGACCACAAAGCCATCCAGCACCGACTCCATCTGGAGGTGGCGCTGCGCCAGCAGTTCGCGGTCGTGCGCCGTCACCATCACGATCAGCGGCGTCTTGCCGTCGGGCGCCATCTGGCGGATGCGGCAGCTGGTTTCCCAACCGTCCAGCGCCGGCATGCGCCAGTCGATGAAGACCACGTCGTACGCCCGGGCGCGCGCGTTCCGCGCCGCCACCGCGTCCAGCGCCTCGTAGCCGTCCGCCGCCACCTCCACGCTCCAGCCAAAGGAGGTCGCCATCTCGCGCAGCACCGTGCGCGCCACCGGATTGTCGTCCACCACCAGGCAGGACAGCCCGCGCATGAGCGCATCCTGGGCCGGCGGCAGCGCCGGTGGCGGCTCCGGCTGCGCCTCGGCCAGTCCGAAACTGACCGTAAAGTCGAACACGCTGCCCTGCCCCGGCTCGCTGACCACGCGCAGCGTGCCACCCATCAGGCGCACCAGCCGCTGGCTGATCGCCAGCCCCAGCCCGGTGCCGCCGTAGCGCCGCGCGGTCGAGGCCTCGGCCTGCGAGAAACCGTCGAAGATGTGGGCGCACTGCTCCGGCGCGATGCCGATGCCGGTGTCGCGGATGGCAAACGCGATCGACAGGCTGTGCGCATCCCGCGCCACCAGCTGGGCCGACACCACCACCTCGCCGCGCTCGGTGAACTTGATGGCGTTGCCGGCCAGGTTGAGCAGGATTTGCTGCAGGCGCAGCGCATCGCCCACCACCATGTCCGGCAGCTCGGGGGCGACGCGGAACAACACCTCGATATCCTTGGCGCCGACGTTGGCCGACAAAATCACCGCCAGATCGCGCCACAGCTTGTCGAGCCGGAACGGATGCGGGTCCAGCGCCAGCTTGCCCGCCTCCACCTTGGAGAAATCCAGCACATCGTTCAGCAGGCCCAGCAAGGCGCTGGCGGCGGCGTGGGCCTTGTCGACATAATCCTGCTGGCGTCCGTTCAGCGCGGTCTGGCGCAGCAGTTGCAGCATGCCCAGCACGGCATTCATCGGCGAACGGATTTCGTGGCTCATGTTGGCGACAAACTCCGACTTGGCGCGGGCCGCCTGGTCGGCCGCCTCCTTGGCCTGCAGCAGTTGCGCATGGGCGGTGCGCAACTCGGTGCTGTCGGTGCTGCTGCCCACCCAGGCGAGGATGGCGCCGCTGGCGTCGCGCTGCGGCAGGGCGTAATTGTCGAAGATGCGCCACTCGCCATCGTAACGGCGCAGCCGGCCATCGCAGCGGAACTGGTCGCCTTCCCGCAGCGCGCGCTGCCACGCGGCCGTGATGGCCGGCATATCGTCCGGGTGGATTATGCGCGACCAGTCGCCGCTGGCGATCAGCTGCTCGCCCTCCACGCCGCTGAAACTGGTCCAGTGGTGGCTGAGGAAATCGATGCGCAGCTCGGGCGTGGCGGTCCACACCATCTGCGGCAAGCCCTCGGTCAGCGAGCGCCAGCGCGATTCCGAGGCGGTCAGCCGGGCCAGCGAGGTTTGCAGGGCGCGGTCCGACTCCACCAGTTGCTGCAGCACCTGGTATTGCCGGTTGAGGCCGTAGCGCACGCTCAGCAGCAGCGTTACCGCCAGCCCGATCAGCAGCGTCAGGAAAATCGAGGCATTGCGCACCTCCTTGTACCAGGGCCGCAGGAAATCGTCGCTGGCCAGCCCCACCACCACAAAGACGGGATAAGCGCCCACCTTCTCCACGCTGAGCGTGCGCTCCCGCCCGTCGCGCGGGCTGACCACCGTATAGCTGGCGCGGCTCTGCTTGCCGTCGAGGATGGCCTGGGTGGCCGGATTGACCTTGATGGTGCTGCCGAACGCCATGTCCGGCACCTCGGGATAGCGGTGCAGCACGCGCTTCCTGTCGTCTATCAGGACGATGGAACCGTGCTGGCCGACGTTCAGCGCGGCAAACGTCTCGCTGATGCGGGCGCTGTTCATCAGCGCGTAGGCGGTGCCGCCAAACTCGCCGTTCGGCAAGGTTAGCGGATACACCAGCGGCAGCACCCACTCGCCGCTGATGCGCGACTGGACCGGGATGCCGAACACCAGCTGGCGCGCGGTCTTTACCCGTGCATAAAACTCGCGGATGGTCAGGTCCTGCGGATGGGCGAGGTCGACCTGTTCGCCGTAGATCACGCGGCCGGCGGCATCGGAGCCGCGCACCGCCTGCGCCTGCGGCAGGCGTTCTTTCAGGCCGCGCAGATAGGCACTGAATTGCTGCTCGTCGAAGCGGCGCTCCTGATGCTGGGTGCGGAATTCCAGGTCGGCGCGCCGCATCGCCAGCTCGACCTCCTGGAAATGCGAATGCAGGAAATTCTCCAGCGAAACGGCCAGATTATGCGAAGTTTCCTCGGCGCTGCTGTAGTAGCGCAAGCGGCTCTGGTTCAGCACATGGGCCACAAACAGCACCACGATCAGCAGCACCAGCACCACGGCCGCCACCAGTACACCAAACAGTTTACGAAACTTTTGCAGCGAGGTGACTCTCATGGTCGTCCTGGATGATTTTTTTGCCAGCTCTACATTACCGCAAAAAAACCATACCGGCGGAGGGTTTTTATCGGAGTCCCTGGCTGATGATGTCTTCCAGCGACTCGCGGCCCTTGTCGCTGATGGCAAAGCCACCCTCGGGGCGTTCGAGGATATGGGATTTTTTACCGAGGAACAGGGCGACGTCGTCATCGACCGGCGCGCCCGGCTGCGCGGCCAGTGCGCGCAACGCCAGCACGCAACGGTGCAGGAAGATGGTTTGCTCGCCCTTGTCGGTCAGCGCGATGCGGCCGTTGCGGGCGATGCTGATCAGCTTGAGGCCGGACAGACGCTTGCTGTTGCGGCCCACGCACGCGCTGACGCGATCGCCCTTGATGCCGCGTTTGATTTCGTACAGGGCGTCGTACTCGTCCTGCGTGAATTTTTCATTCTTCATTGCCATTTTTTCCATAAGAGACTGCTGCGGCCCACATGGTACGCGGGGCCGCAGGCGATGGCAATAAAGAGTGTGCGCAAGCGCTTACTGGAACGCTCGGATAATCAGCCACGCCAGGCCGATGCTGGCGAACGCTGCGATGCAAATCATGGCTTGTACACGCTTGGCGCTCAGGGCGACAGTGCGGCGGCCGAGGTAGATTTTATTGTGCAGTGAGTTGCCCATGATTGCTCTCCGTGAACAGAAAACCGACGACATGACTAAATTATAGAAACTCTTTCAGTGCGGCTGTGTGACCGTCAGCACAAATCGGAAAATATGTATCCTTTGGGCAACAATCAGCGGCGTGGAACCGGAATACCGTCCGTTCCACACAACGGACGGTACGCTGGCGCGCATAGTGCGTAAGCGATCGTCAGGTTTTCATCGGCGGCCGTGGCGGCTCGGGCTCTTCGATCGGCGCGTGCTCGGGCACGGGCGTGTTGTCGGGCGGCGGGTCCTTGTCCGGTTTGGGCGGCGGGACTTCGGGATCGGGCGTGGTGTGCATGATGCTCTCCTTGCAATGCGATGTGTTCAGTGTCGGCCAAAGCGGCGCACCACGCAAAGAGAAAAGTGCCGCCCGGCGTGCGACAGCGCACGCCGGGCGGCCGCAGTCCGTCAGGCAACGAACTGGTAATCGGCCAGGGTGGTGGCCGGCGTCCCGGTGAGGACGGCGATCTGGGTCAGCTCGGCGGCCGAGACCGTGGCATCGGTGCCGCTCGACTTGAACAGGTAGACATAGCTGCTGCTGCCGTTGTCGACCACGAACAGCGCCTGCTGCCCGAGCGTGAAGCCGCTGTTGGCCGAGCCGATGGCCGTGGCCGCCGTCGCCGTCGTGGCGCCGCCGGCGTTGGCCGTGAAGATGACCAGCTCGGCGCCGGCATCGAAACCGCCCGCCGCGCCGCGCAGCACCCCGCCATCGACCACCGTATCGCCGTTACCGATCGCCAGCGCCAGCTGGCTGATGCTGATCTTGTCGATGCCGCTGCCGAAATCGGTAATGGTGTCGACGCCGGTGGCGGCGCTCAGCACGAAGGTATCGGCGCCGGTGTCGCCGGCGGCGCCGGTGCCGCCGGTCAGCGTGTCGTTGCCGGCGCCACCGATCAGGGTGTCGTTGCCGGCGCCGCCCAGCAGCCTGTCGTTGCCGTTGCCGCCCCGGATTTCGTTGTCCAGGGCGTTGCCGGTGCCGGTGAAGGCCGTGGCACTGGTGGCGGTGTAGCGCAGGTTCTCGACGTTGGCGCCCAGCGTGTAGGTGGTCAAGGCGGTTTCCACGCGGTCGGTGCCGCCGCCCACGCCTTCGACAACGCTTTCGGCGGCATCCACCACGTAGACGTCGTCGCCGGCGCCGCCGGTCATGCTGTCGGTACCGGCGCCGCCGTTGAGCGTGTCGTTGCCGTCACCGCCCAGCAGCGTGTCGTTGCCGGCGCCGCCGTCCAGGCTGTCGTTGCCGGCATTGCCGGTCAGGATGTTGGCCGCGCCATTGCCGACGAGGACATTGTCCAGATCGTTGCCGGCGAGGTTGATGGCGATACTGCCGGCCGCCGTGGCATTTTCCACGTTGGCCGTCAGCGTGTACGTGCCGGCAACGGTGAAAGCCACCATCGCCAGGTCGACGCCCTCGCCGTCCAGCTCGGTGACCACGTCGCCATTGTTGTCGACCATATAGGTATCGTTGCCCAGGCCGCCGCTCATGGTGTCCGCGCCGGCGCCGCCGTTGATGGTGTCGGCGCCATCGGTGCCGGTCAGCACGTCGTTGCCGGCCGAGGCCAGGTTGTCGTTGACCGCATCCAGCGACTTGGTGCCGTCGGCAAACTTCACCAACTCCACGTTGCGGATGGTCAGCGTTTCGCCGGTCGCCGCGTTCACCAGTCTGGTGTCGGTGGCGGTCACGCGGGTGCGGGTGTAAGCAGCGAAATTGCCCAGCACTTCCACCGTGTCGCTACCGGCGCCGCCATCGACGATGTCGGCCGTGCCGGTGCCGGCCACCAGACTGTCGTCGCCGTCGCCGCCCAGCAGACTGTCGTCGCCGCCGCCGCCGCGCAGGGTATCGTTGCCGGCGCCGCCGGTCAGCGTATCCTTGCCGATGCCGCCGATGATCTCGTTGGCCAGCGCATTGCCGGTGCCGGCAAAGGCCGCCGTGCCGGTGTACGTCAGATTGTCGACGAAGTTGCCCAGCGTGTAGCTGGCCAGCGCGGTTTCCACGCGGTCGACGCCGCCGCCGTCCAGTTCGGTCACCACGTCGGTCGCCACATCCACCAGATAGACATCGTCGCCGCCGCCGCCGGTCAGGGTGTCGCTGCCTACACCGCCATTCAGCGTATCGTTGCCGGTGCCGCCCAGCAGGCTGTCGTTGCCGGCGCCACCGTCCAGGCTGTCATTGCCGGCATCGCCATTCAGGATGTTGGCGGCGGCGTTGCCGATGATGACGTTGTCCAGCGCGTTACCCAGCACATTGATCGCCAGCGCGCTGGTAATCGTGGCGTTTTCCACATTGGCCATGATGGCGTACGTGCCGGACAGGGTGTACGCCATGTTGACCTGGTCGATGCCCTCGCCATCCAGCTCGGTGACCACGTCGCCATTGTTGTCCACCACATAGGTGTCATTGCCCAAGCCGCCGCTCATGGTGTCCGCGCCGGCGCCGCCGTTGATGGTGTCGGCGCCGTCGGTGCCGGTCAGCACGTCGTTGCCGGCCGAGGCCAGGTTGTCGTTGACCGCCTCCAGCGACTTGGTGCCGTCGGCAAACTTCACCAACTCCACATTGCGGATGGTCAGCGCTTCGCCGGTCGCCACGTTCACCAGTTTGGTGTCGGTGGTGGTCACGCGGGTGCGGGTGTAAGCAGCGAAATTGCCCAGCACTTCCACCGTGTCGCTGCCGGCGCCGCCATCGACGATGTCGGCCGTGCCGGTGCCGGCCACCAGACTGTCGTCGCCGTCGCCACCCAGCAGACTGTCGTCGCCGGCGCCGCCGCGCAGGGTATCGTTGCCGGCGCCGCCGGTCAGCGTATCCTTGCCGATGCCGCCGATGATCTCGTTGGCCAGCGCATTGCCGGTGCCGGCAAAGGCCGCCGTGCCGGTATACGTCAGATTGTCGACGAAGTTGCCCAGCGTGTAGCTGGCCAGCGCGGTTTCCACGCGGTCGACGCCGCCGCCGTCCAGTTCGGTCACCACATCGGTCGCCACATCGACCGCATAGACGTCGTTGCCGCCGCCGCCGGTCAGGGTGTCGCTGCCGGCGCCGCCGTTGAGCGTGTCGTTGCCGTCGCCGCCCAGCAGGCTGTCATTGCCGGCGCCACCGTCGAGGCTGTCATTGCCGCCACCGCCGGCCAGGGTGTTGTTGACGGCATTGCCGATCAAAACGTTGGCCAGCTCGTTGCCGGTGACGTTGATCGCCACCGTGCCGGTGACGGTGGCATTTTCCACGTTGGCGGTCATGACGTAGGTGCCGGCGGCGGCAAACGCCACGTTGACCAGATCCGTCCCCTCGCCGTCCAGCTCGGTGACCACGTCGCCGGCGACGTCGACCACATACGTGTCATCGCCGTCGCCACCGCTCATGAGGTCGGCGCCAGTGCCGCCGTTCAGCGTGTCCGCGCCGGCACCGCCGACCAGCGTATCGTTGCCAACGCTGACCAAATTGAAGTTGACCGCATCCATCGTTTTGTCGCCATCGGCAAAATGCACGGTTTCGACGTTGCGGATGGTCAGCGATTCGCCGCTGGTCGCGTTCACCAGCTTGGTATCGGTGGCGGTGACGCGGGTGCGGGTGTAGGCCGAGAAATTGCCCAGCACTTGCACCAGGTCGTCGCCGAGGCCGCCGTCGGCCACGTCGGCCGCGCCGGTGCCGGCCACCAGAGTGTCGTTGCCGTCGCCGCCCAGCAGGCTGTCGTCGCCGGCGCCGCCGGTCAGCGAGTCGTTGCCCAGGCCGCCCGTCAGCGTATCCTTGCCGACGCCGCCGATGATGATGTTGTCCAGCACGTTGCCGATGCCGGCAAAGGCCGCCGCGCCGGTGTAGGTCAGGTTCTCGACGTTGGCCGCCAGCGTGTAGCTGGCGAGACCGGTTTCCACGCGGTCGGTGCCGGCGCTTGCGCCCTCGGTCACCACGTCGCCGGCCACATCGACCACGTAGACATCGTTGCCGGCGCCGCCGATCAGGGTGTCGTTGCCGGCGCCGCCGATCAGCTTGTCGTCGCCGCCGCCGCCGCTCAGCATATTGGCCGCGCTGTTGCCGGTGAGGACGTTGTTCTGATCGTTGCCGACCACATTGACGGCCAGCGTGCCGGTAATGGTGGCGTCCTCCACAAAGTCGGTCATGGCATAGGTACCTGCCGCCTTGAAGGCCACCTGCACCTGATCCTTGCCGCCGCCATCGGCCTCGACGACGACGTCGGTGGCCACATCGACCACATAGGTATCGTCGCCCCCCAGGCCGGCCATGGTGTCGCTGCCCGCGCCGCCATCCATGGTATCGGCGCCGCCGCTGCCTTCCAGGTTGTCGTTGCCGACGCTTGGCAGGTTGAAGTTGACCTGCTCCAGCGTCTTGCTGACGCCGTTGAACAGCACCGTCTCGATATTGCGGATCGTGACCGATTCGCCGCTGATGCTGTTGACCAGCCTGGTATCGGTGGCGGTGAGGCGGGTGCGCACGAAGTCGCCGAAATTGCCGTCAAGGATGAGCATGTCGTTGCCCGCGCCGCCGTCGGCCACGTCGTTGGCGCCGGTGCCGACGTAGAGCGCGTCGTCGCCGTCGCCGCCCAGCACACTGTCGTTGCCCTTGCCGCCGTATAGCGCGTCGCTGCCGGCGCCACCGTTGATGGTGTCGTTGCCGTCGCCGCCGTAGATGTCGTTGTCCAGCGCATTGCCGGTGGCGTTGAAGTTGCCGCTGCCGTTGTAGTACAGGCGCTCGACATTGGCGGTCAACGTGTAGCTCGCCAGCGAAGCGTAGACGCGGTCCGAGCCGGCGTCGGCCGCCTCAGTCACCACGTCGCCGGTGGCATCGACATAGTAGGTATCGTTGCCGCTGCCGCCGATCATGATGTCGTTGCCGGCGCCGCCGTCCAGCGTGTCGTTGCCGTCGCCAGCGGTCAGGGTGTTGGCGGCGGCATTGCCGGTCAGCTTGTTGTTGTCGCTGTTGCCGACCAGGTTGACCGCCAGCGTGGCCGCTGCCGTGACCTTGGCGTCCTCCAGACCGCTGGCCAGCGTATAGGTGCCGGCCGCCGTGAAGGCCACTTCAACCGTGTCGTGGCCGCTGCTATCGATGATGACGTCGCCGGTCGCATCGATCACATAAGTGTCGTCGCCATCGAGGCCGCTCATGGTGTCCGAACCGCCCAGACCGTTCAGCGTGTCGCTGCCCGAGGTGCCGGTCAGCACATCGCCAAAGCCGCTGACCTTGTTCTCGATGGTCTTGGCATAGCTGAGCACGCCATCGGCAAAGGCGAAGAATTCGACATTGCGCGCGGTGATGTTTTCACCGGTGGCGGCGTTGACCAGCACCAGATCGGTGGCGGTGGGACGGGTGATGGTGTAGGCCGCGTAGTTGCCCATCAACAGCAAGGTATCGCTGTCGGCGCCGCCGTCCACCAGATCCACACCCTTGCCCGCATCCAGCACATCGTCGCCGGCGCCGCCCAGCAGGGTGTCGTTGCCGCCCAGCCCTTCCAAATGGTTGGCGATGGCGCTGCCGCTGATGCTGTCGCCGAACTGCGAGCCGCGCGCATCTTCGATGTTGAGCAGCTTGTCGGTGCCGCCATAGCCGTCGCTGGCGGTACCGGTGCTCAGATCGATCTTGGTGGCGCCCAGGCTGCTTTCGTAGCTGACCAGATCGCGGCCGCCCTTGCCATCGATACTGTCGTTGCCCTGGCGGCCTTCGAAGGTTTCGTAGGCGCCGTCGCTGCCGGTCAGGGTGTCGTTGAAGGCCGAGCCGCGCACGCCTTCGATGTTCAGCAACTGGTCGGTGCCGCCCAGACCATCTTGCGCCGTGCCGGTGCCAAGGTTGACCACCACCGCCGCGTTGCTGATGGTGTAGTCGGCGCGGTCAAAGCCCTGGCCGCCGTCGATGGTGTCGTTGCCGCCGCTGCCCATGAACACTTCCATCAGGCCGTCGTCCAGCGTGACGCCGTTGGCGGCGTTGCCGCCGGTCAGATGATCGTCGAGCCAGGAACCGACTACGCCTTCGATATTGCTCAGCGTATCGGTGCCGGTCAGGGTCTGCCCCGTGCCATCGGCCAGGTTGACGGTGACGCCGCCGTCGTAGCTCATGTCGTAGCGCACAAAGTCGAAGCCGCCGCGGCCGTCGATCACATTGCTGCCCTGATACCCGTCAAAACTTTCGATCACATCGCTGTCCGAGCCGAGCAGCGTGTCATCGTACTGCGAGCCGGACACCTGGTTGATGTTGATCAGCGTATCGTGGCTGCCATCATCGTGCCCGGCAACGCCAGTCGCCAGATCGACGTGCACACCGGTGCTGCTGCCCGAGTAGTACACCATGTTGCTGTTCAACTCGGGATTGCTGATGGCGCCACCGTCGATGGTGTTGTCGCCCTTGCCTCCGACGAAGAGCTCGACGACCGGGGCCGTGCTACCGATCAGGGTGTCGTTGAACTGGGAACCATACACTGAGTTGATGTTGATCAGTTTGTCCGTGCCGCCCTGGCCATCCAGCGCCACGCCGGTGGTGAGGTTGACTGTCACCCCCGTGGTGGCGGTGTAATAAGCGGCATAATTGCCATCCCAGAAGTTGACGCGGTCCGTAATCGCGCCGCCGTCGATGGTGTCGTTGCCGGCGCCACCGACGATGAAATCGCCATCCGCGCCGCCGGACAGGCTGTCGTTGCCCGCGCCGCCCAGCAGGTTGTCGAAACCGGCGTCGCCGCTGAGGGTATCGTTGCCGCTGCCACCTTCGATCCAGTTACCCAGCGCATTGCCCTTGCCGTTGAACGCGCCCGTGCCGGTAAAGCTCAACTGCTCCACATTGGCGCCCAGCGTGTAGCTGTTCAGCGAGGTTTGCACCATATCGAAACCGTTGTCCAGACCAGCGTCTTCCGTTACCACGTCGCCGCTGGCGTCGACGACATACACGTCGTTGCCTTGGCCGCCAACCATGGTGTCATTGCCGGCGCCGCCATTGAGGGTATCGTTGCCGTCGCCGCCGATCAGTTTGTTGGCGGCGCCGTTGCCGGTCAGGCTGTTGTCCAGCGCATTGCCGGTCAGGTTGACCGCCACCGCCGCCGCCGACGTGACCTCGGCATTCTCGACATTGTCACCCAGGATGTAGGTGCCGGCCGCCGTGAAGGCGACCTTGACGGTGTCATGCCCCTCATTCGGCTGTTCGACCACCACGTCGCCGGCCACATCGATCACATAGGTATCGTCGCCATCCAGGCCGATCATGGTGTCGGCGCCGCCCTGGCCGTTGATCACGTCCTTGCCCGGGGTGCCGGTCAGGACGTCGGCGAAGTTGCTGACGGTGTTGACGATCACATCCGTGTAGCTCATGTCGCCGTCGGCGAAGGCAAACTTCTCCACATTGCGCGCCGTGATGTTCTCGCCGGTGCTGGTGTTGACCAGCACCAGGTCGGTGGCATTGGGGCGGCTGATGGTGTAGCTGGCGTGATCGCCCAGCAACACCAGCGTGTCGCCGGCGCCGGCGCCGCCGTCCACCACGTCGACGCCGGTGCCGGCCAGCAGCTGGTCGTCACCGTCGCCGCCCAGCAGGCTGTCGTTGCCCTCGCCGCCGGCCAGCTGGTCAGCGCCCGCGCCGCCAACCAGCGTGTCGTTGCCGGCCAGGCCTTGCAGATAGTTGTCGCCGGCGTTGCCGGTGATGCTGTCGTTGAAGGTCGAGCCGCGCACGTCCTCGATATTGACCAGCGTGTCGCTGCCGCCGTAGCCGTCGGCCGTGGCTGCGCCGGTGGCCAGGTTGACTGTCACGGCAGCCTTGGCGTGTTCGTAATCGACGCGGTCGATGCCGCCGCGACCGTCGATACTGTCATTGCCCTCGCGACCTTCGAACGATTCGAACTCGGCGCCGTCGCTGCCCAGCAGGGTGTCGTTGAAGGCCGAGCCGCGCACGCCTTCGATGTTGTGCAGCTCGTCCGTGCCGCCCAGGCCGTCCTGCGCCGTGCCGGCGCCCAGATCGACCAGCACGCCCGCCGTGCTGGTGGTGTAATCGACGCGGTCGTAGCCCTGGCCGCCGTCGATGGTGTCGTTGCCGCCATTGCCCATGAAGATTTCAACGCGGCCGTCGTGCACATCGACGCCATTGTCCGGGTTGCCGCCGATCAGCTCATCGTCATGCGAGGAACCGCGCACGCCTTCGATGTTGATCAGGGTGTCGGTGCCGCCATAGCCATCGCTGGCCGTGCCGGCCGCCAGATTGACGCTGACGCCGCCGGTGGCGTTATCGTAGCGCACCAGGTCGATGCCGCCGCGGCCATCGATGGTGTCGTCGCCGGCGCCGCCGTCGAACTGCTCCAGCAGCATATTGGTGCTGCCGGTCAGGACGTCGTTGTACACCGTGCCCACCGCGAAATTGATGTTGATCAGCTTGTCGGTGCCGCCATAGCCATCCTGCGCAATGCCGGTCTGCAGGTTGACGTTGACCGCCGCCGGCGTGGCGCCGTCGTACGTCACCACATTGGCATCGGAATAGCCGATCTTGTCGGTGATGGCGCCGCCGTCGATGGTGTCGTTGCCGGCGCCGCCGGTCAGCGTGTCGTTGCCGGCGCCGCCATCCAGCATATCGTTGCCGTTGCCGCCGCTGACGAAATCGTTGCCGGCGCCGCCCAGCAGGCTGTCGTTGCCGCCGCCGCCGCCCAGCTGGTCATTGCCGGCGCCGCCGTCCAGCGTGTCGTTGCCGTCCGCGCCGAAGATGGTGTTGTTCAGCTCATTGCCGGTGCCCTTGAAGGCCGCCGCGCCGCCCGTGAAGATGAGTCTTTCCACGTTGGCGGCCAGCGTGTAGGCGCTCAGGGACGTCTCCACCGTGTCGATGCCGCCGCCCGCCAGTTCGGTCACGACATCGGTGGCGGAATCGACCGAGTAGACGTCGTCGCCAGTGCCGCCGATCATGGTGTCGTTGCCGGCGCCGCCGATCAGGGTGTCGTTGCCGCCATTGCCGGTCAGCGTATTATTGGCGCCGTTGCCGGTCAGCTGGTTGGCGCTGTCGTTGCCCACCAGATTGACGGCGACCGTGGCGGCCGAAGTCACGATGCCGTTTTCCACTTCCGCGCCCAGCGTGTAGGTGCCGGCCGCGCCCAGGTTGACCAGCGCCGTGTCCTTGCCCTCGCCCGGCAACTCGACGATCTGGTCGCCGGCGTTGTCGATGAGGTAGGTGTCGTCGCCGCCGTGGCCTTTGAGCACGTCGACACCGGCGCCGCCGTCCAGCGTATCGGCATTGTCGGTGCCGTCGATGGTGTCGGCGCCAGCGCTGGCGCTGTTGGCGATCAGTTCGGCCAGATCGTGGGTGCCGTCGCCAAACTGCACATGCTCGACATTGCGGATGGTGACGGTCTCGCCGCTAATGGTGTTGACCAGTTTGGTGTCGGTATCGCTCACGCGGGTACGGGTGAAGGCGTTGAAATTGCCCAGCAAGACGACGGTGTCGTCGCCGTTGCCGCCATCCACCACATCGACGCCGCTGACGCCGCCCGATGGCGCCAGCACATCGTCGCCGTCGCCGCCCAGCAGGCTGTCGTTGCCGGCGCCGCCCTTGAGCGTGTCATTGCCGGCGCCACCGCTCAGGGTGTCGTTGCCGCTGCTGCCTTCGATCTTGTTGGCGGCGGCATTGCCGGTGCCGGTGAAGGCGGCGCTGCCCGTGTACTTGAGGTTTTCCACATTGGCGATCAGCGTGTAGCTACCGAGCCCGGTTACCACGGTATCTTTGCCGCCGCCATCCAGTTCGGTGATGACGTCGCCGACAGAATCGACCACGTAAGTGTCGTCGCCATCGCCGCCAACCAGCGTGTCGTTGCCGGCGCCGCCGTCCAGCGTATCGTTGCCGCCGCCGCCGTTCAGGATGTTGCCGGCGGCGTTGCCGTTCAGCGAATTGGCCAGCGCATTGCCGGTGAGGTTGATGGCGCCGGTGCCGGTAATCAATGCGTGCTCCACATTGTCGGCCAGCGCATAGGTGCCGGGCGCGGCGAACGCCACTTGCACGGTGTCGATGCCGCCGTCGGCGCCCTCGACGATCACGTCGCCGGCCGCATCCGCCACATAGGTGTCGTCGCCCTTGCCGCCTTGCAGCGTGTCGTTGCCGGCGCCGCCGTTCAGGGTGTCGTTGCCGTCGCCGCCGGTCAGCACGTTGTTGAGCGCGTTGCCGGTCAGGGCCACGCCGCCGGCGCTGGCGACCACGCCGTTTTCCACGTTGGCCGCCAGCGTCAGCGCGACCGAAGTGCGCACGGTATCGACGCCGCCGCCGGCCGCTTCGACGATGGTGACGCCGGCATTGTTGACGATGAAGGTGTCGTCGCCGCTGCCGCCGTTCAGGGTGTCGGCGCCGCCGTTGCCGTTGAGGGTGTCGTTGCCGTCGCCGCCGATCAGCGTTTCCGCCTTGTCGACTGCCTCGCGCGCCAGCCAGTAGGCTTCGTTGTCGGCGCCGGTGGTGCCGGTGATGGCGTTGTTGACCGTCAGGTTGAAGACCGTGCTGCCCGCGCTGACCTTGCCGAACAGATCGGTCACGCTGGCGGTCAGCGTATGGGCGCCGTTGAGCAGATTGAGCACGTCCAGCGCCCAGCGGCCATCATCGTCCGCCGACACCGTGCCGATCACGTTGCCGCCATCCTTGATGGTAATGGTCGAGCCCAGCGCGGCCGTGCCGCTGATCACCAGATGGCTGTTGGCGGTGGTGGCGCCGCTGGCCAGCGGCGCATCCTTGAGATAGTAGAATCCGGACGGATAGGCCGGATCGAGCAGTCCGATGCTGCCGCCAACCACGGTCTGCACCTTGAAGCCCGGCGTGGCCGGCGCGGTGGTAGTGTTATCGCCGACGTAGAACAGCGGGTTGCCATTGAAGTCGATGATTTGCTGGTAAATGCCGCCATTGGCCGTGAGCTGAGGATCGCCTTGCGCGCCCCAGGCCACCACCACCTGGCCGGTCTGGAATTCGGCCAGCGTCGGGAACATTTTGGCGCCGGCGGTCGGCGTGTTGCTGATCTTGAATTCAGCGCCCAGTGGGCTGTTGTCGGCGCCGTAGCGCCGTCCCATGATGGCCGAGGTGTCGTCGCTATTGAGCACGTCCCACACCACCATATAGCTGCCGTCGCTCAAACCGAGCACCGAGGCCGAGGTCTGGGCGCCGGCGGTCGAGACCACGAAGGCGTCGCCCACCGCGTTGCCGCTGGCGTCGTATTGGCGCGCCATGACCACATCCTCGCCGGCGCCGCCAACCTTGGTGGTGGGGCCGTCGGCATCGTAGATCCAGCTCAGCACATGGCCGCCGTCGGCGGTGCGGGCGCTGTGCGCGGCCGACAGCGTGGCGGCGGCGTCCGAGGTGGTGAAGACGGTCTGGGCGTCGCCCATCTTGTTGCCGTTGCCATCGATGCGCTGTTCGATGTAGCCGTAGTGGCCGTCCGCCGTCACGCCGCTCCAGATGATCACCGCGGTGTTATTGGCCTGGGAAACGATGGTTGGCGTGGTCTGGTCGTAAGCGCTGACGGTGCCGACCAGCGTTTCCGGGCCATAGGGCATGCCGTTGGCGGCGAACATGCGGGCGTAAATCGCTAAGTGGCCATCCTCGCCGGCCTGTGCCGACTGCCAGGTGACGGCGAAGCCGCCGAAGTCCAGGCCGGCCACGCTCGGCAGGCGCTGCACCACGCCCGGCGTGGTGCTGACCGACACCGGGCCGCCCACCATATTGCCGCCGTTGTCCAGCACCTGCACCTTGATGTCCCAGCCCGGATCGCCGTAGCCGGCGCCGACCTTGTCATTGCTGTGATACGCCACCGCGTAGCCACCGAACTGCAAGGCCGCCACCACCGGCGCGCGCTGGTCGCCGCCGGTGGCGCCGGCGTTGATCAGGATATCGTTGCCGTTCGGATTGCCATCCTCGTCGAACACGCGCGCATACAGGCCGTCGCCGCTGCCATCGCTGCCGCGGAATACCTGGATGAAGCCGCCGTCGCGATACCAGTGCGCTGCCGTGCTCTGGAAAATCTGGTAGCCGCTGGTGGTGCTGTTGACCACGTGGTCGGCCGCCGTCAGTTTCACCGAGCCGTTTGCAAATTGCAGGTTGCGGATGCCGACCAAGGTGTCGGTGCCGTCCAGCGTGGCGCCGCTGGTGCGGAGGTCCTGCACCACCACATTGCCGTCGCCGTTGGTGCTGATTTTGTAGTCGCTCTTGTTGCCGCGATAGACCGCGGTATCGTTGCCGCCACCGCCGTACAGCGTATCGTTGCCGCCACCGCCGGTCAGAGTGTCGTTGCCGAGGTAACCGCCCATGACGTCGGCTTTGCTGCTGCCGGTCAGGCTGTCGTTGCCGGAGCCGCCGCCCAGCGCCTCGACATTGATGAACGTGACCGTGCCGTCGCTGCTGCTGCCGGTGCCGGTGGCCAGGCTGCCGGTGAAGTTGGCCTTGCCACCGTAAATGAAGGCGTCGAAGCCGGCGCCGCCGTCCACGCTGTCGTTGCCGCCGTTGCCAAAGAAGTCTTCTTCGTCGGCACCGCTGCCGACCAAGGTGTCGGCAAACGCCGTGCCGTGGATTTCCTCGAAGCCGCCGACAACGCCGCTCTCGCCGAAGCCATTATCGACGATCACGCCGGTGGCCAGATTGATGTTGACGCCATGGGTGGCGCCGTTGATCGCGGTGTCCAGGCGGTCCCAGTCGCCATCGCCGCCCAGTATCGTATCGTGGCCGGTTGACAGATTGAGGTAATCGCTGCCGGCGCCGCCGTCCATCAGGTCATCGCCGCTGTCGAGGGCGCCGCCGATGAAGAAGTCATCGCCTGCGCCGCCCATTTCCACGTCGTTGCCGGCGTCGCCGGTGAAATTGTCGTTGCTGACGTTGCCCCACAGGGTGTCGTTGCCATCCCCGCCGGACATGAAGTTGTTGCCGCTGCCGCCTTTCAGCACATTGTCCAGCGCATTGCCGAACATGCCGTTGTTGGCGCTGGTGGTGTTGGTCATGTTCTCGACATTGTCCGGCAGCGCCACGCCGTAGTCGGACAGGATGGTGTCGATGCCGCCATCAGCAGCCTCGACGATGACTGCGCCGTCCTTGTAAATGTAGGTATCGTTGCCGGCGCCGCCACTGAGGGTGTCCTGTCCGCCGGCGCCGTTGAGGGTGTCGTTGCCGTCGCCACCGTTAAGCACTTGCGCATTGGCGTCGGCGCCATGGTCAGTCCAGTAGCTTGCCGCCTCGTCGCCATTGGTGCCGTTGATGACGGCGTTGTCCACGGTCAGCGCGAACGCGGCGCTGGCCGCGCTGGCGTTACCGTGCACATCGGTGACCACGGCGGTCAGCTGGTGCAGGCCAGCCGTCAGATTCTTGATATCGGCCGCCCACAGCCCCTGGTCGTCCACGCCCACGGTGATCAGCGCATCGGCGCCAGAGTAAATGGTGACTTGGGTGCCGAAGGTGGCGGTGCCGCTCAGCGCCAGGTGCGACAGCTCGGTGGTGTCGCCGCTGTTGAGCGCCGTGTTCAGCACATAGTGGCCCATGCTGTCGGTCTGCGGCACCGCGCCGCCCGCTACGGTCTGCACCGTGAAGCTGGTGGCGGCCGGGGCTTCACCGGTATTGAAGCTGCCGAATTCGACCAGGCCATTGCCGTTCACCAGCTGCTGGTAGACGCCGCCGCTGTCGCCGTTGATCTGGTTGCCTTGGGTATTCCAGCTGACCACCACGTCGCCGTTGCCGGAGCCGCTGAGGGTCGGATACATCAGGTTGCCGCCGTTGCTGTGATCGCTGATCAGGTACTGTCCGCCGCTGGCCGCGCCAGTGACCGAATTAAAGTTGCGGCCGACAATCTCGCTGCTGCCGTCCGCGTGCTGGACGTCCCACACCATCATGATGTCGCCGTTGTAGACACTGATGGCGTCGGTGCCGAGGTACTTCTCGCCCACGGCGGCCGTGAAGGCCGCGCCGCGCGGCGTGCCATTATCGTTAAAGATGCGCGCCATCACGGCGCCGCTGCCATTGGCCAGGGTCATGGTCCAGCTGATGACGTAGCCGCCCTCGACCTGGGTCTGGTGCATGAAACTCAAGCCGGCGCCTGCCGGGGCCTTGTAGACCACGCTTTCGCCGCCGCTCTTGCTGCCGTCGGCATTCAATATTTGCTGGACAAAGCTGTAGCTGGCGTTGCTGCCGCTGCCCTGCAGGTCCATCCATACCGCAACCAGTTGATCAGGGATGCCGTCGGCATTGCTGTCGGTGCCGGTCTGGCGCACTATCGGGAACAGCTGCTGGCCAGCCTCGCTGGTGTTGATGTGCAGTTCAGCGCCGATCTTGGCGCCGCTGTTATCGAACTTCTGGCCGTACACGCCGTTGCCGCCGCTGCCCTCCTGGCCCGACTGCCACACCGCCATGAAGCCGTGATCGGCGGTGGACACCACCGACGGGAAGCGCTGCTGGAAAGCGGTGGTGGTATTGACCGTCACCTCGCCACCCATCCTGTTGCCATCGGCATCGAAGTGCTGCATCTTGATGTCGAGCAGCCCGGGCGTGACGATAGTGCCCGCCTCCGGCGTGCTGTCCCACATCACCACAATGGTGCCGTCGTCCAGTGCCACCACGGTTGGCGCGCGCTGCTCGCCGGTGGTACTGGTGGCCACCAGGATGTCGTCGGTGCGTGGTTCGCCATCACCGTTGAACAGGCGCAGGTAGACGCCGTCGCCACTGCCGTCGCCACCGCGGAAGACGGTCGCATAACCGTTCGCGGCCTGGCCCCCGGTACCGCTCAGCATGACGGAGAAATTGAAGGCCTGGTGGCCAGTGAGGGTGCTGCTGACCACGTGCTCCAGCGGCTTGGCTTCCAGCGTGGTATCGGCAAACTGCAGATACTTCACGCCGCGCACGGTGTCGGTGCCGTCCGGCGAGCCGCCGCGGTTGTCCTGTACCGTGACATCGCCATTGGCCAGCGTGGTGATGGTGTAGTCGCTGCGGTTGCCGCTGTAAATGGCGCGGTCGTTGCCGGCGCCGCCGATCAGGGTGTCGTTGCCACCGGCGCCGGTCAGCTGATCGTCGCCATCCAGGCCCCACAGGACGTTGGCGCCGTTGTCGCCGATCAGGGTATCGTTGAAGCCGCTGCCCTCGATGTTTTCAAAATTGATCAGCACGTCATTGCCGTCCGGGCCGCTGCTGGTGCCGGTGGCCAGGTTGACCAGCATGCCGCCACCCGACGTGATGAAGCTGTAGCCGGTGGTATCGCTGCCGCCGGCGCCGCCGTCGAGCGTGTCGTCGCCGGCATTGCCATAGAGGGTTTCATTGGTATCGGCGCGGCCGGTGATGATGTCGGCAAAGCCGGAACTGCCGGAAATGCGCTCGATATTGGTCAGGTGATCGATGGCGCCGCTGCCGTCGTCGGCGGTTCCGGCTTCCAGGTCGACCTTCAACTGGCCGGCGGTGCTGTAGTAGGAAACACGGTCCAGGCCGTTGCCGCCATCCACGGTGTCGGAACCTTTGCCGCGGACGTTGATGTAATCGTCGCCATCGCCACCGTTGACGACATCGTCGCCGTTCTGCCCGAACAACACGTCGTTGCCGCCAAAACCGTTAAGCGTATCGCCGCCGCCGGTGGCGAAAAGCTCGTCAGGACCGTTGCTGCCGTTGATAGTGATTCCCATATTTTCATCCCTGAGTGTTGGTTTTCGTGCCAGATCTACTGTCCAGCAACATTTCCGCCGCCATCTACGGGCTGGTCGGAGATTTGCCAAAATACCAGTTTCATAGCCGTTTTAACAAGCAAAATTGATGCAATTTCAGGAGGCATAAGCGCCAGCGGAAGGAAAACAACAGCGGAAAAAACAAGGTTAACAAATCGACCACCAAGCGCCCCGGCTGCTGCACGGCGAAGTAGGTACAATGACGGCTTTTCACGGAAGCCCGCCGCCATGAGCAACGCGCCACTAAACGACGACGAATACGATCAACTCGACGAACTGCTGCTCGCCCTCGGTCCGCGGAGCATGGATGTCGCCGGACTGGAGGGCTTGCTGACGGCGCTGGTGGTGGGACCGGTGGAGATGGCGCAGGAAGCCTGGCTGCCGCTGGTCTGGGGCGGCGCGGCCGGCAACGCGGAAGCGCAGGCGCTGGTGCTGCGCCATTACGCTTACATGCAGACGTGGATGCGCAAAGATCCGGCCAGCTTCGAGCCGATCTACGAGTGCGGCGGCAGCTGGACCGCCGAAGCCTGGTGCGCCGGATTCATGGCGGGCGTACAGCTGAGCCACGACGCGTGGGCGCCGCTGCGCGCGCAGCAGCCGGCGCTGTTGCTGCCGCTCCAGCCGCCGGTGAACGCCGCCAGGGTGGCGCCGTCGGTGGTGCAGATCAACGCCTTCTTCCACGCGCCGCAAGCGAAAGCGGCCAAGGTCGGCCGCAACGATCCCTGCCCTTGCGGCAGCGGACAGAAATTCAAGAAGTGCTGCGGCTGACGCTTATTTGCCGTTGATGACTTCTTTCAGCAGCACGAACGTTTCGTGGTGGATGGCCTGCTCGTTGGCCTTGAATTCCTGATCGGCCTTGAGGTAGGCCGGCTTTTTCAGCTCGGCCTGTTCGGCCGGCGTCGGCTTGGGCGTGCTTGGATACAGCTGGGCGCCGCTGTTGTAGGTATCGTGCAGGATCTTCTTGCCGTAGCTGGACTGGTAGAACCTGGTCATCTCCAGCGAAGTCTCGGTACTGAGCAGCTTGGCGACCGGCGTGGCCAGCTTGTTGTAGACGAATTCCGGTTGCAGATTGATCACCTTGTCCATCACCTGCTTGCGCTGTTCCGGCGAGGCGTACTTGCTCATGCCGGCCGTCATGCGCATCATCTTCTCGGCCTGCATGGCGGCCAGTAAATCATGCGCCGCCTTGATTTGCGTGGCGTCCGGGTTGGCGGTGGCGGCGTGGACAGCGCCCGCCAACAAGGTCGAGATCAGGAATGCGGCAACCGACTTCATAAGTTCTCCAAAATTAATTTTTCCGCATTCTAGCCTGAACTATCACTTGATGCGGAAAATCACATCAACCGTTTGCGACCAACGCAGCACTTCGGTGGCGAGGAAGTCCTTGTCGGCCGGCGCCGCTTCCACCGTGCGGTTGCGGTAGTACAGGTCGCCGGGCATGAGGCCAACGGCATTGGTCAGGTTGCGCAACTGGCCGGACGAGATGGCGCTGACCGCCCCCACCTTCTTGCCAAAGCCGGCCGCCATGGCTTCGGCGCGGCGCTGCGCATCCTTGACGGCGCTGGCGGTCAATTCCTGTTCGGCCTTTTCGCGGTCGCTGCGGCCGAAGCTGGTGGACATATGGTCGACATTGGGCAGCGCCAGCAGCGCCTGCATCAGCGGACGCCATTTGCTGAGGTCATTTACGACGATGTGGACCGAACTGAGGACGGCGTAGTCGCCCTCGGTGCTGCGCATCTCCTTGCGCATGTCGCGCATGGCCACGCTCGACTCCCCTTCCACCATCAACGCCTGCACCTGCGCCGCGCGCTCTGCCACCTGCGCGGTCGCCGCAGCCGGATCGGCGTTGAAGGCTGTAATGTCGAAATCGATCTCGCCCAGATCGGGCACGATGGTAGCGAAACCTTCGCCGGTGGTGTGGATGAAGGGATAGTCCGGCAGGTTGGAGGCCTGAACGGCGAACGGCAGCAAGGCAACGGCAACAACGAGGCGTTTGAACATGGTCAGCTTCCGTAATGATGGAAACCGCATTATTCACAAAGTAGACAATATTGTCTACACAAATCGTCATCCTGACAATAATGTAAAATACTCTCTCCTTTGCAAGCCAACGACAGTCCATGAGTAGCGTACCGACCGAAAATCACCGAACCCGTGTTGCAGCCGAACGGCGCGAACGTACGCGCGCTCGCCTGCTGCAAGGCGCCCTGCAGGTATTTTCTGAAAAAGGACCGGGGGCTGCGGTAATTGACGACGTGATTGCGCTGGCAGGCATGTCGCGCGGATCGTTCTACAACTATTTCCGTACCAACGAAGAATTGCTGCAGGCGGTTTCCACCGAAATTGGCAATGAGCTGCTACGCATCATTGACCCTGTGGTGCAGCAACGTGAGGATGCCATTACGCGGTTGGCCTGCGGCACAAGGCTGTTGCTGCATACGGCGCGCAAGTATCCCTTGCTGGGCACTTTCCTGGCGCGATTGGCCTGGCCGGCTGCGGCCCCGCATCTTCAGGGTATCCAGTTTCTCGGACGCGACCTGCAGGCCGGGATTGCGCAAGGTAAGTTCGACTGCGAAATACGCATCGGCATCGATCTGGTCATGGGCACCATGTTCAGTGCGGCCAGTTCGCTGGCGTTTGAACCGCTCCCGCACGAGTATCCGGAAGCGATGGTGAAGGCCTTGCTCAAGGGACTGGGGGTTAAAGAGCAAGCGGCCGCCAAGGCAGCCGCTACTCCCCTCCCCGATGTGACGCTTGAAGAAAACTCGATCCTGCTGGGAGCCCTGGTCAGAAAAACTTGATCAGGCGGGCCTGGAAGAAGTCGCCGTGCTTGGCATAACGCGAAGATACCGTCCGCATATACTGCACTGTGAACGGAACATTCAGACCAGGCACCAGGGTGGTAAAGAACGCCCCGGCGTTAGTTGAACGGAAACGGGCCGCCCCCCAAACGTTGTTGCGGTCATCCTGGTATTGCTGCACATGGATGGCATGCACGCCAAGCACCCCGATCGCGGTCTTGTACGCCGCCGCGAATTCCATCCCTGCCCAATTGCCGCTACGTAGTTCGTTATCGCGATTGCGCGTGTTCAGGCCGAGGGTGAACTTGGCGGCCAGGCCGATTTCCGGGGTCGGCAGGTACGCGGCCTGGATGGCCGGGCGGAAGGTATAGAAGTTGCCGTTTCCGATGTCGGGACCAGGATTGGAACTGTACTTGCCAGTCGGGAGAATCAGCGACGCACCACCAAGGACCCGAAGTTTGCTGTCGGCATACAGCCAACCGGCCTGCAATTCCGTATCACCAAAACCCTTCACACTACCGGTCTCGGCTGCCCCCTGTGCAGCAATCCGGGCCTGGTACTGGCTTGAAAACTGCGCGGCGACCGCAGTCTGCGTCGTGGCGGGTATCGCTGGATTCCATTGCAAACCTGGCGTTGTCGCGTGCGCCAAAATTGTTTGCTGTTTATAAGCGTACGGGATGTTGACGCCGAATGCGAGGCGGCCACCGCCATACTGATCCGCTGTCACGTACCCGATCCCGAAATTGACCACGTCCATAGGTCCAGTCGCGTCAAGCGTCGCAACGTTTTCAGAATAAGCCGGATAAAGTGCCGCCGGAACAGGCGCGGGCAGCGGCACCGTCCCGGCTGGCACTGCAAGGGTGATGTTTCGTCCATCACCACCGCTCACTTTGTCGATGCGCACCGCGGTCGCGGCGGCGCCAAAGGCCCATCCAGTCTGGTTGGGCGGTGCAAATATCTCGCCGCCCAGAGAGCCCGTCAGGTTATACCGGATTTCAAAACCTTCTGCTGCCTGTGCCGGGATAGTTGCCAGCGCCATCGCGCCAGCAAGTACCACGGTCTTTGCTTTCCACTGCTTCATTGCGTCTCCTCTTTTGTAATGTAAGTCAGGTTGGTGTGCAGGTTTCAAGCTTGAGCTCATGCAGGGGCATCGCCTGTAACATGCCGAGCGTACGCAAGAGGATTTGCTGCACTTCTGCTACCGGCCCGTCGTGCAGGATGGTGCGGTCGGGCCGTACGACAGCAACCCAGGCAACTGGCGCCGCGCCCGGAACCAACACGTCAGTCATTTCCTCCCAGATATGCGGCCCCGCCAGATGAGTGCCGCGCGGATGCAGTTGCACGACGCGGCCGCCAACGCGCTGCCATTCGTTCTGCCAGCGGCCATCCAGCTCGCGCAAGGGATCGCATCCAAAGGCGAGCAGTGTCAATTCCTGCCCCAGCATGTTGTCGCTGGGCTGGACGTTTCCGTCGGTCCCCTGGCGCACCAAGCCTTGTGGCAGCAAGCCCCCGCGTATCAGGCGCGAGCCGGACTTGCCGCGCATGAAGAGCCCTCGCTTGAAGCAATTGACGGGCTTGATCTTCAAGTCCTCGAACAATGGGCGGGTCAGTGGCAACGCCCGCAACAGGCTCACACATCCATGCACCGCCGTCGCGACAAGGCGGTTGCGCGGCATGACCAGCTTGCCCATCATCAGCGCGAGGTTGATGATCGAGCGGGCATGCGGGCGGCGTTCACTGTCATAACTATCGAGGATGCTGGAAGCGGCGCGTTCCTTGCTGACCCAGGCAAGCTTCCAGGCAAGGTTGGCCACATCGCGCAATCCCGCCACCAGGCCCTGACCGACAAATGGGGGGGTGATATGCGCCGCGTCACCGACAAGGAATACGTTCCCCTTCGAGAAGCGGTTCACAATGCGGGCATGGAAGCGGTAGACTGCGGTCCGTTCGATCGAAATTTCCTCCGGCTTGCACCAAGGCGCCAGTAACTCCCTCAATTTTTCCGGCGACTCCATCTCTTCGCGCGTTTCGCCGGGCTGCAGCATGAATTCCCAGCGCTGGCGATTGCCAGGGGCAACCATATGCGGCGTTGGGCGGCTCGGATCGCAGATGAATTCCACGTGATCGATCGGATTCGGCACGTCTTGTGCGTCCACCACCAGCCAGTCCTGGGTAAAGGTCCGTCCGTCGAATTCCATACCGATATGGCGCCGCACGAACGAATTGGCGCCATCGGCGCCAACCAGGAAGCGTGCCCGCACGACTTCGCGCTCGCCCTCGGCGTTGCGGATTTCTGCGGTGACGCCTTGCGGGCCATCGCTAAACCCAAGCAGTTCAGCCCCCAGCGTGACCCGCACCTGGGGATACGCCGCCAGACGCTCGCGCAGGACTTGCTCCAGCTCTGGCTGATAGAACGTCACCAGCCGAGGGTGGCCATCAAGCACGCCCGCTGTACTGGCGCGGGCATAATTGCCGAAAACAGGAGAACGCATCTGGACCTGCGCAATGGGATGCGTTGCGAAGGCGCCATCTTCAAGGCCGGCCATTTGCAAGATGCGCAACGCCTCATTGTCGAGCGCAATCGCGCGTGGCGCCTGGAAAATTTCCAGCGCCTTTTCAATGACCCGCACACGCACGCCATAGCGACCCAGCATATTGGCGGCGGCAGCGCCTACCGGTCCGAGGCCGACCAGCAAAACGTCCACCGCTTCGGGAGTTTGATGTTTCATGATGTGATCCGTATTGGTTGAACACTCAAGCTGCCAGCTCGACCGGTATGGCAAAGCGGCCCAGGAGCTGAAGCGCGTTTTCCGCATGCGCAGGTGCGCAGGTGAGCACGGCCACCGAACCGCGTTGCAGGTCGACGCGCACATGCAGTTGCGCAGGGATGGCATTGCTCTCCAGCTGGTCGCGCAGCACATGCTCCGCAGCGCGCATGCGCAGCACCGGCTTGGCCACCTTGCCGATGGCCGTCAGGGCCATCTGCTGCAGGATTTCGACACGAACAGGCACTGCCGCACGTTCCGGCACTAGGTCCCTGGCGGCGGCGGCAATCTCTTCTGCCGTCGCGGTGGCGCCGGGCTTCAGCGTCACGAATGCCATCGGCAGTTCCCCGGCGTACACGTCCGGCTGGCCAACCGCAGCCGCCATGGCCACCGCAGGGTGGCGCAACAGGCCATCCTCGATCATTGCAGGGTCGATGTTATGGCCGCCCCTGATGATCAATTCCTTCGCACGGCCGGTGAGGTGCAGGTAGCCCGATTCGTCCAGGAATCCCAGGTCGCCGGTATTGAGCCAGCCTGGCGCCAGCCAGATGCCTTGGTTGTCGTCGCTGCGCAGATAGCCCGGGAAAACATTCGGCCCGCAAATACCGATAACACCTGCTTCCCCGGGCGCGCATTCAACGATCGCCTTGCCTGCCGAATCCACCTTCCATGCCTTCACTTGCTGGTAAGGCAGGCGGATGCCAACAGTTCCCGCCCTGCTCTCGCCCAGCGGCGGATTCAAGGACGTCACACAGGCCCCCTCTGTCAGCCCGTATCCTTCCGTCAGGCGAATACCGGTTGCCGCGGCAAAGCGGCGGGCGACCTCGCCAGGCAAGGGGGCGGCCCCGCAAGCGGCATAACGTACCGACGAAATGTCCGCGCCGTTCAGCGGCAGTGCGGAGAGATGGGCGTAAATCGTCGGCACGCCGCTGAAACTGCTTGCCCGGAACCTCTCGATCAGTTGCCAGAAGTTGGTCATCACGTTTTCGCCGCGGTAGCCAGATGGCGTCAACATCACAACTTCCGAGCCGCCGTGAAAAGCGGCCAGGCCCGTCACCATGGCGCCGTTGACGTGGAACAGCGGCAGCCCGCACATCACAACTCCCGGCCTCGGCTCCATGGCGCACAACATGGACGCGACGTAGACCTCATTGCCGTGCCGGTGCATGGCAATCTTCGGCAAGCCGGTGGTGCCCCCGGTATGGAAATAGGCGCAAATGTCGCTCTCGGCAAAAGATCTCTCCGAAATAAGCCGGTCCGCTGGTTGCCGGCGCAACGCGGCGTCAAAATCCACAACGGTTACGGTGTTACGTTGCGGCCTTTTTGCCATCATGGCCATTGTCCGCACCACGCCAGCCTTCAAGGCGCCAAGATAGGGCCCGGCGTTGACGACATAGAGCGTGCGGACAGACGGGCAACGGTCAGCCACTGCCACGGCCTTCTCCCAGATGTCCACGCCAGGCAGCGGGCCGAGTGTGACCATCGCTTCCGCGCCGGTCTCGTTAACGATGCTCGCAATGTGCTCAACATCCAGCATGGGATTGACCGGACTCGCAATACCGGCGGCTTGAGCGCCCAGCAGCGCAAAATGCGTTTGCGGAAAATTCGGCACCAGCAGCGTGACCGCCTTTCCCGGGACGATGCCGGCGCAATGGAAAGCATTGGCGGCCTGCGTCACGCGTTCCTTGAGCGCCCGGTAATCAAACGTGAAGACCTTGTCACCCGGCTTGCCGGTCATGATGAAGCGCAACGCAACCCTGTCGGGATGCCGTGCGCTCGCCTGGCACACGAGTTCATAGGTACTCTGTGCCGGCTTACGCCGCGCCCAGCTTATACTTTCAAATGCCTGCACGTCGGCGGCGGTGCGAATCTCGAATGGCTGGTTTGGGTCGATCATTCCTGTCTCCTAGAGGATGTAAGTGCGCTCAGTTGCATCCGGTATCAGTACCGGGCGCCCTGGCAGTCTTTTTTCGTTATGCTGGTAGGCGCCAGCGGCATTGGCCAGCGTGTAGGCGCGGACATCCGGCAGCGTCATCGCTCCAACTGTGGCAACCAGTTCCGCGAACACAGCGCGGTTCGCGCTGAATACACTCCAGGCATAACGTGCGCCGCGCGGCGCCAAGGCACGCATGCGGCGCTTCTGGATGAGCGACGCCATCCCCCCATCAACAAGCCAAGCCGGTCGAAATTACCAAGTAACGGATGGACCGTTGTGGCATGGCCGAGAGCTTGTGGGTCAAGCAAGCGCAGCAACGCGCCTTCATCATCCCAGTTGGCAAAATTCAGGGTGGCCGCAAACCGATAAGACAAGGTCCGCAGCTCGTCGCGATCGATCAATAGATCAGCACCGGCCCGGCGGCACCTGGGAAGACGGTCCCTGCTCCCGGTTGCGGCTACATGCGCGCCGCGGCGTTTTAACAGTTGCACCGCAATCATCCCCAAGCCGCCGGTGCCGCCATGGACCAATACATCGATGCCTGCAAGGTTGGCCTCGCCCAAGCCCGCCGCCTGCAGTGCCTTCATCACCGTCAGGAAGTTATACGGGACAGCCGCCAGTTCGGCACTCGGCATGCCGGCCGGCCGCAACACGGCATGCGAGGCAGGCACGACAACACAGCTGGCATGCGTCCCCCGGCTTGATGGCGGAGCAGCGCCGAAGACGGCATCGCCTTCTCGCAAATGGCCAACATCCTTCCCCACACGTATTACGCGGCCGGCAAAGTCGTTGCCCAGGGTCAGCGGCAGTTTGGCCGCCCCCATCAGGGAAAACAGTGACTTGCCATACCCTGAACTCCGCCGCACGTCGATTGGATTGACCGACGCCGCCTCCACTGCGACTTCGATTTCTCCCGCGCCCGGCGCGGACCGGCGAAATTCGCGCAGCACGGGCCCGGGCACGGCGTCGAATTTTTCGATCACGGCCGCAAGATAGCTCGTACTCATGGCAACACGATCCTGTTCTGCTGTTCACCCAGGTCAATGGCGCCATCGTCGGTGCGGACCGAGCCCCGCATCACGTCGCCCGGCTGCAAATAGGCCGGATTGCGCAAGCCCTTCTTGATAAACAGGCCCCATTTCGCCTGGTCCGACAGCAGGTGTCGTGCCAGCCACATCTGCAACCTGCCCGGTGCGCGCGCGGCACAACCCGCCGGCGTTCCGGTGGCGATCAGGTCGCCGGGATAAAGGTTGTGCAGCCCCGATAGCTCGGTCAGCGTCTGATGCGGTTGAAAGATCATGTCCCCGCAGTAGGCGTCCTGCCGCGGCTGCCCATTCACGACCAGCCGCATATGCAGTTCCGGCCAACGCAGCCATTCAGCGGCATCCAGAAGAACCAGATAGGGCCCGGCAGGACCAAAGGTGCGGTAACTCTTCCCTTTATAGAACTGGACCTGCGGCAGTTGCACATCTCGCGCCGACACATCATTCACGATGGTGACGCCGGCCAGCCATTCATGCAGCTTATCCGGCGACACTTCAAGCGGCTGCGTGATCGGTTTTTTCAGGACCAGACCCAGTTCGATCTCGTAGTCGAGGAGGCGCACGTGGGCGGGCCGCACAACGTCATCAAATGCAGAAGCAAGACAGGACGACGCCTTGGTAAAGATGGTGTTGAAGCCAATCTTGTCCGGGTCCATGCCAGACTCGCGCACATGGCTCGCATAATTAATGCCCTGACACAGGAACTGGCGGTCCTCCGTGATTGGCGACAGGAGGCGAACGCTGTCCAGCGCAAGCGTCGCCTGGGACGGCTGGCTGGCCCGTGCCTCGTCCATTCCTTCGCGTATGAAATCGCCGGTGCTGTCGAAGCGGGCCGCAAGCGGCGCAATACTGCGGTCGTGGACCACGCCCCAGGCCACCTGTCCGCCAAATTGATAACGCACTACCTTCACTGCCATGTTGATTTCCCTTGAATTGCTCAGAGCCACGGACGGCTCTTCGCGGCGGTGGCCTGCATCAACAGGCGCACGCGGTCCACTGAAAGGCGGCCAGAGCGAATCAGGCACACCAACTGGTAAATGGTTTTGAGACTGGGCCTCGGCACCATCGAAGCAGGGACGTCGGCGCCCCAGGCCCAAATGCCGGCCAGATCGAGCGGCAGGTAGTGCGTTTCGTAGTCGGACGTGAAGACGTCGCCGTCCGTGTAGTGTTCGAATTCCATGCCATCCGGGTCGTACCAGTAATCAAATAACTGGCTTCCCAGCGTGTGGCGGCCAATGCCCCACATATGGCGATGTCCATTGGCGCGCAACACATTCTGCCCATGGCCCAAGGCATCCACGTCGAGCACTTCATAAGCGCTGTGCTCGTACTTGTCCTCGATGCCGCCTGCCAGCACCAACGTGTGGTGGTCGGCCGGACAGGCACCGCGATCAAGGCGGAAGAAAGTCAGGTTGGGCGAACCGTCCGCCAGGTATTGGACATCGGTGGGAATCACTCCCAGGTGACGCATGTACCAGTTCGCCATTCCCGCAAAGTCCACGGTCTGCAGCACCACGTGGCCTATGCGTGCTATCAACGCAGGTTCAATGGGCGGCCTCACAATGGCGTTCAGTCTTGTCGCCAGGCCGGGCCCGTTGCTGGTGATATGGGTCGGCTGCCGCATCGGCAAAGGCGCGACTTTATCCTGCCCGGCGATCATCCAGACAAGATTGCCGGCCGGGTCAGTCAGCGCAACGCCCTCGCCTCCGCCCGGAATCGCGCAATCCGGCAACCGGTGGGCACCCGCCTGGGTTTGCAGCCGGGCCAATTCACCAGAATCAGCCACACTGAACGCCGCCCCCACATAACGCGAGCGGCGCCCGCGATTGGCAACGTAAATACACGGCGAACTATCGGCCCCACGCATGACGAGACGCTCCGGGGTTCTCGACACCACGCACATGCCAAAGTCGGTCAGGAAGCGTTCCGTCTCCGCAAGGTCGGGCTTCTCAAACATGAGGAAGGACAGCGCCTGCGCTTTAGCGAGCGCTGCGGGTCGATCAAGTTTCTGTATTCCGGCAGGAAGCGCGCTTTCTGGATAGGCCTGGCTCTGCCGAAGGACGGCGTCAGGTGATGGCATATGGTCTCCGTTGCATTTTTTTCGGAACCGTTTCGGCTCCAATACTGACATTATCGTCAGTTTGACGATAGAGTCAATATGAATTTCGACGGGAAGAGGAAAAGCTGCAACGATGCAGCCAGCAGAGAGGCGGATGAGGATGCGAATTGGGATGAACAAAAAGAAAAAGCCCTTGATTGACAAGGGCTTTTTCAGTGTTCTGGCGGAGAGGGTGGGATTCGGCTCCTCTCCTCATCGGAAAATAAAAAAGCCTCCTTGCGGAGGCTTTTTTATTGAATATTGGCGGAGAGGGTGGGATTCGAACCCACGGTAGGGTCGCCCCTACGCTTGATTTCGAGTCAAGTACATTCGACCACTCTGCCACCTCTCCTGGTGACGCTAATTTTTCTTGCAACCGCCGTATGGCGGAGAGGGTGGGATTCGAACCCACGGTAGGGTCGCCCCTACGCTTGATTTCGAGTCAAGTACATTCGACCACTCTGCCACCTCTCCGTTTTCCCACCTGCTGCTGCGAGAAGGCAAGATTATAGCAGGTGCTTGGGAAAATGGAAGGACAAATTTACACTTTCAAGTAAGTTTGTCCGCCCATGTATGGGCGCAGCACCGCCGGGATCTCCACCGAGCCGTCCGCCTGCTGGTAATTTTCCAGCACAGCGACCAGCGTACGGCCGACCGCCAGGCCCGAACCGTTCAGCGTGTGCAGCAGTTCCGGCTTGCCCTGGGCGTTGCGGAAGCGCGCTTGCATGCGGCGCGCCTGGAAGGCTTCGCAGTTCGACAGCGAGGAAATTTCACGGTAGGTGTTCTGCGCCGGCAGCCACACTTCCAGGTCGTAGGTCTTGGTGGCGCCAAAGCCCATGTCGCCGGTGCACAGCGACATCACCCGATACGGCAGGCCCAGACGTTGCAGAATGGTTTCGGCGTGGCCGACCATTTCTTCCAGCGCCGCGTACGAATGGTCCGGATGCACCACCTGCACCATCTCAACCTTGTCGAACTGGTGCTGGCGGATCATGCCGCGGGTGTCGCGGCCATAGCTGCCCGCTTCCGAACGGAAGCATGGCGTGTGGGCGGTCATTTTCAGCGGCAGGGTTTCGGCGGCGACGATCTCGTCACGCACGATATTGGTCAGCGACACTTCCGAGGTCGGGATCAGGTAGAAGTTCTCGCCCTCGCCTTCCACGCCGCCTTTTTTCACCGAGAACAGATCGGCTTCAAACTTCGGCAGCTGGCCGGTGCCGCGCAGCGAATCGGCGTTGACCATGTACGGCGTGTAGCACTCGGTGTAGCCGTGCTCGTCGGTGTGGGTGTTCAGCATGAACTGCGCCAGCGCGCGGTGCAGACGGGCGATGCCGCCTTTCATCACCGAGAAGCGCGAGCCGGTCAGCTTGGTCGCGGTGTCGAAGTCCAGACCCAGCGGGTTGCCGACGTCGACGTGGTCCTTGATCTCGAAATCGAAGCTGCGCGGCGTGCCGACCTTGCGCACTTCCACGTTGCCGGTTTCATCATTGCCGACCGGGACCGACTCGTGCGGCAGGTTCGGAATGGTTTGCAGGAAGTCGGACAGCTTACCCTGCAGTTCAGCCAGTTTCACTTCGTTGGCCTTCAGCTCGTCGCCCAGACCGGCCACTTCCGCCATCAGGGCGGTGGTGTCTTCGCCCTTGCCCTTCATCATGCCGATCAGCTTGGACTGCGAGTTACGCTTGCTCTGCAGTTCTTCGGTGCGCATCTGGATCGCTTTACGCTCAGACTCCAGGGCGTTGAACGCGTCCACATCGAGTTTGAACTTGCGAGCCGCCAGGCGCTCGGCGACGGTGGCGATGTCTTTACGGAGAAGTTGGATATCAATCATGGGAACGAATGCCGTTTTATATCGAAAACGTCAATTGTACCAAGACGACGCCACTTCCTTGCGAGTTTTGCGCAGCCCGCCGGCTGCCGCCATTACAGCGCGGCTTTTTCGGCGGCGGTCAGGCGTTTGGCGCTCACGGTCACGGTCGGCATGGCGGCGTCGGCTTTGGCGATCACGGCCACCTGGTCGGCCGGCATGGCGAAGTCGGCGCGGTCATCGGCGGCGGTGGCGAAGGTGGTGGCGCCGGCGATCACGGCGGCGGCTACAAAGATGATTTCCATGTGTTTGGCGATGTTCATGATGCTCTCCTTCAGGTGTCGGTTTGAATAAGTGCTGCGGTATGGTTGTACTGTACCTAAAGGCGTTCCGGCCCGCGATGGGGATGCGACGAAGCGCCGAAAACGGCGCCTGAAATGCAAAAGGCGGGAGCAAACGGCGCGGGCATGGCGTCGGACTGTAGGATTTCTCCTACGCAACTAATCGTGCGCCACGCACTCGTCGAAATTTGTACTATGTGCCCAACAGTACAGTATTCCAAGGAGAAGAAGATGAAGGTGCACACCCTGAAGATCGCCATTGCCAGCGCCGTCGTGCTGGCCGCCACCGGCTGCTCGACCATGGGTGGTTCGTCGTGGCAAAAGGATGAACCGCCGCCACCGGCCAACCCGAATTTCGCGGCCGAGATGAACAAGTTCAACGCCCAGTTCCCGAACGAGAAGGCCAGCAAGTACGAGGATATTTCGCTCAACTACAACAACGCGAAGAAACTGGACGAACGCGGCAACTGCCACGATCTTTCCAAACACCCGGTGGTGATCGTGCTGACGCTGGACGCCAGCGGCAAGGTGCTGCGCACCACGACCGACGTCGAGGGCAAGAAAGCCGAATGCTTCCGCCAGGCCTACGCGGACGCGCAACTGCCGCCGCCGCCGTTCGCGCCATATCAGAAGCCGATCCGCCTGCGCTAAGCTAGGCGGCGTCTTCCTGGTCCGACTCCTCCGTTTTGGCTGGCTTGCTCAGCCAGTCGATGACGATGTCGTTGAAGCGGTCCGGCGCGCGCAGCATGGGCCAGTGGTCGGTCTCCATGGCCACCACTTTGCAGCCCTCTTTGGCGGCCAGGGTTTCGGTCCATTGCGGCGAGTGGAACATGAAGGGCTTGTTGGTGCCGTAGATGTACAGCATCGGCACTTTCGGCACGAAAGGCACCAGCGAGTTGTACGACCCGGCCGCGCCTGCCGTCAGGATGTAGTACGGGTAGTTCATGCCGGAGCTGATGTATTCGCGCTGCGACGGCGCGCCCAGCATGCGGGCCATGGCTTTGGTCATCGCATTGCTGACCGGGCCGCCTACAGCCCAGGCCAGCGCCAGCGTGCTCTGGTAGCTGCCGATCATCATTTTCTGGCCGATCGAGCGCGAGCGCGCGGCGGCTTTCGATTGCGCATCGCCGATATCGACGCCAATGATGGCCGACACCAGCGCCTTGTTGCGCATGTAGAACTCGTAGCCGAACACGCAGCCCCAGTCGTGCACCATCAGGATCACTTTCTGCTTCTGGCTGACGCTGTTCACGATGTGCAGCAGAATGCGGATCATGGCGTTCAGCGTGTAGGAGCGGCGCGGTTTTTCGATATCGAAGCCGGGCAGGGTGAAACGCACGCAGCGGTAGCGGCTTTTCAGCTCCGCCACCTGGGCATCCCACAAGCGATAAGTGTCTGGCCAGCCATGGATCATGACGATGGTCTCAGGCCCCTCACCTTCGATAAAAACGTCGACGCCGTCGACGACCTTTGCCGGCTCCATGCTGCTCCTCTCCTGTTCAATCTGCTATCTTAGCAGCTTTCCACCAGCATCGATCTTCATGGCAAAAGTAGAATTTCTGCTTCAGGCAGTCACGAAACACAATCACGCGGACTATCTCAACCAACTGTTCAAGCGAGGCTGCGAGGAGGCCGTCATCAGTGTGGCGTTTGCCCGGACGCAGGGCGTGCAGGCGATTTACGATGCCATGGCGGCGGCCGGACAAAAGGCCAGCGTGTTTGTCGGCATCCGCAACGACATCACCTCGTATCAGGCGCTGGAGTTGCTGCTGTCAGCCGGCGTGAAGGTGTTCGCGGTCGATACCGGATCGCGCGGCACGATCTTCCATCCCAAGATTTTCATCGTCAAGCATGGGCGGCAAGCCAGCATCGTGGCCGGCAGCGCCAACCTGACGTTCGGCGGCCTGCACAACAATATCGAAGCCAGTTCGCTGATCAGCCTGAACCTGGCCGATGCGGAGGACCAGCGGTTTTACGCCGAATCGTGCAACGCTTTCCAGGCCATGCAGGCCGCTTTCCCGGACCACGTGATCCCGGTGACGGATACCGCAGCAATCAAAGCTTTGTTCGACAGCGGCCGGCTGAGCGATGAAACCATCAAGCCAAAGAATCCGGGTACCGCCAAGTCCCCAACGGCCGGCGACGGCCTGGCGCCGATGCCGCTGCACCGCAGGTTCCCGGTATCGGTTATCAAGAAAACCAAGGAAGGCCAGTTGGTCGATCAGCTGGATACGGAAGGCAAGGAAGACAAGCCGGCCTTCCAGCCCTCAACTGAGGACTTCTACCGCGTCTGGCAGAGCAATGAACTCAAGGAGCGCGACCTGAATGTGCCATCGGGCGGCAACACCAACCCGACCGGCTCCATGTACTGGAAAAAAGGTGCCTACGAAATCGACCAGCGCCACTACTTCCGCGACAATGTATTTGCCGATCTGGATTGGCAGGTGGATGCCAGTCGGCCGCATTACGAGCGCACCTCGGCCACCTTCCACATCGTCACGGCCGGCGAATCGCAGGGCAGCTTCGAACTCAAGCTCTCGCACAACACCAACACCGACTCGGCCACCTACAAGCAAAGCAATTCGATGACGCAGGTGAGCTGGGGCGAGGCCAAGCCCTTCATCGCCCAGCGCCGCTTGTTGGGCCGCATCATGCACCTCTACCGCAAGGACAGCACGCCGCCCGAGTACATGATCGAGATCGATTAATCCTCTTCCGTCTCGCTGATGCGCTGGCGGCGGTTTTTCAGCCGCAGCCAGGCATCCAGCAACATCTTCTGCTGCTGTGCCGTGACGCCCAGCGCGCCGAGAATGATGCGGGTTTGCTGCTCCAGCACCTGCTGCGCGCTTTCCTCGCGGATCAGGCCATCCAGCTGGTGGAGGTCGAACTCGTTCAACGCCGTCGGCAGCACGATCTGCAGCGCTTCGATTTCCGACGGCACCAGCTCCAGCACGCCGCCGCCGTAGTGGCGGCCTTCCAGCTCCGCGCTCAGCGCCGTCAGCGCATTGCCGAAGCAATACACCAGCTTGCGCTCGTCGATGCTGTCCTTGATGGAAATCCGATACGCCGTATCCGTGGTGTATGCACCCAGCTCGTTGAAGATCAGCTTGGGCGTGTCATGGCTGCGCTTGAGCATACCGATCTTGCTGGCGCGGACCGACGGCACCGTGTACCACGGACTGCGGATGCGGCACTTGTAGCGTGTATGCAGATTCTGCCCCTCGCCCATCTTGATGTATTCCCGCACCCGCTTCGGCAAGGCATCCACCGCATCGCGGATCCAGATGAAATTGGTCGGACTGCCCTTGGTGGCGTTGGCGCGGTGCTGGGCCTCGTTATAGATGATGCCGGGGCAATGCTCGCTGCGGCCGAACATCGGGAAAGCGTACTTGCCCAGCTCGTACTCGGCCACCGTCTCATCCGCCACCAGGAAGAATTTGTTGGCGCCGGTGACAATACCCACGTCCACATCGGCAATCTGCTCGAAGGTGTGGACCTGCTCGTTCTCGCACAGCTGCTTGAACAACAGGCGCTCCTCCCGTGTCAGCAAGGCGTGGGTCCACTTGCCCTCCACCGTTTCGCCATTGATGCGCGCCACGGTGTCGAACAGCTCGCCCGGATCGTTGCGCATGAACTCCTTACCCACCACCTTGTGAATGCCGACGCCGTCCGAATGCTGGTCACGTTCCAGCTTCTTTTCCGCGAACAGGATCACCGCGCCCTGCAGCGTGCCTTCGAACCAGATTTCTTCCGGATCGATAATCAGCAAACGGCTGCACTGCTCGCCCAGATAGGTGCGCAGCGACTGCGCGTGCATCACGTGGATGATTTCCGACGGCAGGATCATGCCCAGCCGGCCACCCGGCTTGAGCAGGGCCAGCGACGCCAGCACAAACGGCACCCACGCATTGGTGTGCTTGGTGAATTTCAGGCGCAGCATCTTGAAGATCAGCTCGGCCTTTTCCTGCGCCTCCTGCGGCAGGTACTGGTAGCGGATAAAGGGCGGATTGCCGACCACGCCATCGAACAACGGGACGCCGGCAATCATCTTGCGGATCGCCCAGTCGAGGAAATCGCCATGCGCCAGCTGCGCCTTGACGCCAAGATCGGCACATCGCCGCACGGTTTTCTGGTACTCCTCGTCCAGCAGCTCGAACGCGGTCAGTTCCACCTCGCGGCCGGGATCGACGCTGGCCAGCGCCTGCGCGAAGATGCCGTCGCCGCAGCTCGGTTCGAGAATACGCTCGGGTGACGCCGCGTTCACCCATCTCAAAATGTATGTCGCCAAATCTTCCGGCGTATAGTACCCACCTCGAAGCTTTTGTTCGCTTTCGTTCTCAATGAAATTCATTTATGTTGCTTTGCCTGATCCGAGGGGGTCTAAAACCCAGCATTATAACTTGCCGGCATCCTCGTCCAGCTTGCGCAGGAAAGCCATCTTGTCGGCGATTTTGGTCTCCAGCCCGCGCGGCACCGGCTGATACCAGCCCGGCTCGCGCATATCGTCCGGGAAGTAGGTTTCGCCGGCCGCGTAGGCGTGCGGCTCGTCATGGGCATAGCGGTACTCGTGGCCGTAGCCGAGTTCCTTCATCAGCTTGGTCGGCGCATTGCGCAGGTGGACCGGCACCTCGCGCGATTTGTCCTTGCGGACGAAGGCCATGGCTTCATTGAAGGCGTTATAGCCGGCATTGCTCTTGGCGGCGATGGCGAGATAAATCACCGCCTGTCCCAGGGCCAGCTCCCCCTCCGGCGAACCGAGGCGTTCATACGTGGTGGCAGCGTCGTTAGCGATCTGCATGGCGCGCGGGTCGGCCAGGCCGATGTCTTCCCACGCCATGCGCACGATGCGGCGCGACAGGTAGCGCGCATCGGCGCCGCCGTCCAGCATGCGGCACAGCCAGTACAGGGCCGCGTCCGGATTGGAGCCGCGCACCGATTTGTGCAGGGCCGAGATCTGGTCGTAGAAATTGTCGCCGCCCTTGTCGAAGCGGCGCGCGTTCAGGGTCAGCGCGTTCTGGATGAACTCGGGCGTGATCTGGTTGGTCTTGGCCGCATTGGCGGCGGTGTTGGTGACTTCCAGCAGGTTGAGCAGGCGGCGGCCGTCGCCGTCGGCGTAGCCGATCAGAGTGTCGATGGCCTTCTCGTCGAATTCCAGATGGGTCAGCACCTTGGCGCGGGCGCGGTCCACCATCTGGCGCAGCTCGCTCTCGTCGAAGGATTTCAGCACGTAGACCTGCGCGCGCGACAACAGCGCCGAGTTGACTTCGAATGACGGGTTTTCGGTGGTGGCGCCGATCAGCGTTACCAGTCCGGATTCGGCATACGGCAGCAAGGCGTCCTGCTGCGACTTGTTGAAGCGGTGGATCTCGTCCACGAACAAGATGGTGTGCTTGCCCATGTCGAGGTTGTGCTGCGCCTGCTCCATGGCGGCGCGGATATCCTTCACGCCGGAGAACACGGCCGACAGGGCGATGAACTCGCAGTCGTAGGCCTTGGCGGTCAGGCGCGCCAGCGTGGTCTTGCCGACGCCGGGAGGGCCCCACAGAATCATGGAATGCGGCTGGCCCGACTCAAACGCCAGACGCAAGGGCTTGCCCGGCCCCAGCAGGTGGCGCTGGCCGATCACATCATCAAGCGTCTTGGGCCGCAGGGCTTCGGCCAGCGGCTGGCGCGGTTCGGTGGAAAATAAATCTGCCATGGCTTTGAAGAGACCCGTCATTCCGGCGCAGGCCGGAATCCAAGCTGCGCTGGCATGGCATTGGATTCCGGCCTGCGCCGGAATGACGGGAGGGAACTCAGAGGGTCAATTATTGAATACGTCCGCGCCCTTCGGCATGACGAATTTAAAACTCGCGGCATTCAGCGCCGGATTTTTTTCGATGCCTTTGAACCACAGCACCGACGACTGGCCGAAGCTGTCCTTCAACTCCATGGTGAACGGCAAGCCGTCCTTCATGCTGATGACGATATCCTCGAACGAGCTATCCTTATTCTTCGGCACGGCGCGCAGCATCTCGACGCCATCCTTGCTGCCGGCCTCGCTCAGCGTGAAGTTTTTCTCCAGGTCGTTGCTGCCGAACAGGATGGCGGCCGGCGAGGAACCCAGCGCATCACCCAGTTTCTTCACGGTGACCTGATTCAAATCCTTGTCGTAGATGTAGAGCTTGTCGCCATCGGCTTGCAGCACCTGCTCGTACGGCTTGAGGTAAGTCCAGATGAATTTGCCTGGACGGGCAAACACGAAGGTGCCAGTGGCCGGAGTCGACACCTTCGGCTTTTCGCCATTGGTGTTCTTCACCTGGCGCTGGGTGAACTCGCCCTTGGCGGCCTTGGTCGAGGCCACGAAGGATTTGAACTGCTCCAGCGCGCTGGCATGGGCCGCGCCCGCCAGCAGCAAGCCGGCGCTCAGCGCGGCCAGCGATTTAAAACGCGTCATAACATTCCTTTATTCTGCACTGGCAGCCGGCACGAGGATGTCGCGGTTGCCGTTCGATTGCATGGCCGAGACCACGCCGCTATTTTCCATTTGTTCCAGCAGGCGCGCCGCGCGGTTGTAGCCGATGCGCAGATGGCGCTGCACCAGCGAGATCGAGGCGCGGCGGTTCTTGAGCACTACCTGCACCGCCTGATCGTACATCGGATCGGCCTCGCCACCGCCCTCGCCGGCTGCGGCGCCTTCGCCACCGCCGCCCTCGCCTTCCAGCGTGCCGCCTTCGAGGATGCCCTCGATGTAGTCCGGCTCGCCGGTGGTCTTCAAGTGCTTGACCACGCGGTGCACCTCGTCATCCGAGACGAAGGCGCCGTGCACCCGGACCGGCAGGCCGGTGCCCGGCGGCATGTACAGCATGTCACCCATGCCGAGCAGGGTTTCCGCCCCCATCTGGTCCAGAATGGTCCGCGAGTCAATTTTCGACGAGACCTGGAACGCGATACGGGTCGGGATGTTGGCCTTGATCAGGCCGGTAATCACGTCCACAGATGGGCGCTGGGTTGCCAGAATCAAGTGCAGGCCGGCCGCGCGGGCTTTCTGCGCGATACGGGCGATCAGCTCTTCCACCTTCTTGCCGACCACCATCATCAGGTCGGCCAGCTCGTCGATGATGATGACGATGGTTGGCAGTTTTTCCAGCGGCTCCGGCGAATCCGGCGTCAGGCTGAACGGATTCGGGATGTGTTCCTCGCGCTTCTTGGCCTCGGCGATCTTGGCGTTGTAGCCGGCCAGATTACGCACGCCCAGCTTGGACATCAGCTTGTAGCGGCGCTCCATTTCGTTCACCGCCCAGTTCAGCGCATGGCCGGCCTGGCGCATGTCCGTCACCACCGGCGCCAGCAGGTGCGGGATGCCTTCGTACACCGACATCTCCAGCATCTTCGGATCGATCAGGATCATGCGCACGTCCTTCGGATCGGCCTTGTACAGCAGCGACAGGATGGTGGCGTTGATACCGACCGACTTACCGGAGCCCGTCGTACCCGCCACCAGCAAGTGCGGCATCTTGGCCAGATCCGCCACCACCGGCTTGCCGGCGATGTCCTTGCCCAGCGCCACAGTCAGCGGCGAGGCATTGTCGTTGTAGACCTTGGAGCCGACGATTTCGCTCAGGCGCACAATCTGGCGCTTCGGATTCGGCAGCTCCAGTGCCATGTAGTTCTTGCCCGGAATGGTCTCGACCACGCGGATCGAGGTCAGCGACAGCGAACGCGCCAGATCGCGCGCCAGATTGACGATCTGGCTGCCCTTGACGCCGGTGGCCGGCTCGATCTCATAGCGCGTCACCACCGGGCCCGGATAGGCCGCCACCACCTTGGCTTCGACGCCAAAGTCGGACAGCTTCTTCTCGATCAGGCGGCTGGTGAATTCCAGCGTTTCGATGGAAATGGTTTCCTGCGTTTCGACCGCTTCATCCAGCAGCGACAGCGCCGGCAGCGCCTCGTCGCCGCTGGCGCGCGGCAAATCGGTGAACAGGCTGGCCTGGCGTTCCTTCTCGACGCGCTCGGACTTGACCACCGTCGTCACCTGCGGTTCGACCTTGATCGGCGGCGCAGCGACCGGATGCTTCTCCACATGCTTGGCGCGCTCATGCACCACCACTTCCTCGCGCTTGACGGCCGCCACTTCGCCCTGACGGCGGTCTTCGCGGTACTGGTAGCGCTGCACGAACCAGTCGATAGCGTTCTCGATGCCGCCGCCGATGCGCTCGGCCACCGCCATCCACGACACATGGAAGAACAGGCTGAATCCCAGGCCGAACAGCAGCAACAGCAGCAAGGTGGCGCCGGTGAAGCCGAACGCCACATGGGCCGAATGGCCGATCAGCTCGCCCAGCACGCCGCCCGAGGTGCGCGGCAACTGGGCATGGCTGGTCAGGGTGCGCAGGCGCAGGAATTCCAGCCCCACGCTGCCGATGAACAGCAGCACAAAGCCTATGCCCCGGATCAAGCCCTCTTGCGCGTGTTCCGGTTCCGGCTCGGTGGACAGCACGTATTTATGGGTCAGCCCGCGATAGCCCTTCCACACCACGCGCAGCAGGCAGAAAGCCCACCACCAAGCGGAAATGCCGAAGATATACAGCAGCAAATCGGACAGCCAGGCGCCGGCGCGGCCGCCCAGGTTATGCACCTGCGGCACCAGCGTCTCGTGCGACCAGCCGGGATCCAGCTTGCTGTAGCTGGCGAGGATCAGGACAAAATACACGCCCAGCACGGCCAGCGCCAGCCAGCGCGCTTCCGACAGCAGCCTCACCAGCCGGTTCGGCAGGGGCTGACGCTCGGTCGGCGTGCGGGTGTAGCCGGAGGCGGCGGAGGCGCTCACTTTTGGCGTGCGTTCCTGAACTTTTTTACTACTCATAGGTATTAAGGTGTGCAACGTTGGCGGTCAGGAAATATTCCTATAACGGTATTCTAAGGCATAAGGGCAACATCCGGCCCGACGATTCGTCCTGATTCCCTGCTTGCACTATAATCTTGTATTGCTTGCGTGATTGCAATAGCGGCCGCCCTTGCCGCGCTTGTTCGCGCCCCCACATTCGGATTAATCCAACATTATTGAAGAAACCTGCCATGACCACTGCTAAACATGCACGCGTATTGATCCTCGGCTCCGGCCCAGCCGGCTACAGCGCCGCCATCTACGCCGCCCGCGCCAATCTGAAGCCGATGCTGGTAACCGGCGTCGAGCAAGGCGGTCAGCTGATGACCACCACCGATGTGGAAAACTGGCCGGCCGACCCGATGGGCGTGCAAGGCCCGGATCTGATGCAGCGTTTTCTGCAACACGCCGAGCGTTTCAATACCGACATCGTGTTTGACCACATCCACACCGTCAAGCTGCAGGAAAAACCGATCCGTCTGATCGGCGACAGCCATGAATACACCTGCGACACCCTGATCATCGCCACCGGCGCTTCGGCACAATACCTGGGTCTGCCGTCGGAAACCGCGTTCATGGGCAAAGGCGTGTCGGCTTGCGCCACCTGCGACGGCTTCTTCTACCGTGGCCAGCAAGTGGCCGTGGTTGGCGGCGGCAACACCGCTGTCGAGGAAGCGCTGTACCTGTCGAACATCGCCACCAAAGTCACCCTGATCCACCGCCGCGACAAGTTCCGCGCCGAAGCCATCCTGATCGACCGCCTGAACGCCAAGGTCGCCGAAGGCAAGATCGAGATCAAATACAACCACACCCTGCACGAAGTGGTGGGCGACGACGGCGGCGTGACCGGCGTGAAGATCCAGTCGACCGAGACCGGCGCCATCACCGACGTGAGCGTGCACGGCCTGTTTATCGCGATTGGCCACAAGCCGAACACCGGCATCTTCGAAGGCCAACTGGAAATGCACAACGGCTACATCAAGACCAAGACCGGCACCGAAGGCATGGCCACCGCCACCAGCGTGCCGGGCGTGTTTGCCGCCGGCGACGTGCAGGACCACATCTACCGTCAGGCCATCACCAGCGCCGGCACCGGCTGCATGGCGGCACTGGACGCGCAGCGTTACCTGGAAGGTCAGGAGTAATTGCAATGAAAGACTTCGCAGACCTGAAATCCCTCGGCAAGCAGCTGAGGGAACAGGCTGAGGCGCGCGCCGTCGCCGAGAAGGAGCGCGCCAAACAGGAAAAGCAGCAGGCGGTGGAAGCCAACATCTTCCAGGCCGCGCTGGGCGGCGTGCGGCGCATGCCGGCCTCGGACCGCTATGTGCCGCCGAGCGTGCCGAAATCGGTCGCCCCGGCCGCCGCGCCCAAGCGCAAGCTGACGCAGGCCGAGGATGACGCGCTGGTGCTGCAGGAATCGCTGTCCGACCTGTTTGAAGTCGACCATTATCTGGAAGACGATCCGGCGCTGAATTACTCGGCGCCGGGCGTCGGTCCGGACGTCATGAAGAAAATGCGCAAAGGCCACTGGCCGGTGCAGGACGAACTGGACCTGCACGGCATGAACCGCGACCAGGCGCGCGATGCGCTGGGCGCCTTCCTGAGCAAGGCGCAGCAGCGCAACCACCGCTGCGTGTGCGTGATCCACGGCCGCGGCTTCGGCTCGCGCGGCCAGGAGCCGGTACTGAAATCCATGGTGCACAGCTGGCTGGTGCAAAAAGGCGTGGTGGCGTTCTGCCAGGCGCGCAACAACGAAGGGGGCGAAGGCGCGCTAATAGTGTTGCTGCGTGCAGCTCTACAGTCTTCGCGCTAAACCCGCACTGCGCCCCCTCTTACCGCAGTGCAGGTTTGATGTTAACCTATGGGCATTGCAAACTTGCCTATACCCCCCATGAAGCCTGTTCCGGTCCACGTCTCCCTGATCACCATCATTGAAGTCGTGGCTATCCTGGTCGGGGCCTTGTCGGGGTTTGTGGAGGCGCGCCGCAAGCGCATGGACATAGTGGGCGTGTTCACCGTCGCCTTCATCACCGCATTTGGCGGCGGCACCCTGCGTGACATCCTGCTCGACCGGCGGCCGCTATTCTGGGTCGAACACCAGGGCTACGCCATCCTCATCTTCATCCTGGCGCTGCTGGCGACGCCGCTGATGCGCACCGTCAAACAAATCATTTCCGACCGTGTGATCGTGATTGCCGACGCGGTTGGCCTCGGCCTGTTCACCGTGGCCGGTGTGGCGCAAGCGCAGACCGCCCACATGCCGATCTTCATCGCCTCCATGATGGGCGTCATCACCGGCATCTTCGGCGGCGTGCTGCGCGACATCGTCTGCAACGAAGTGCCGATGGTCTTCCGCGATGGCAAACCCTACGCCATCTGCGCCTTCTTCGGCGCCTGGCTCTACATCGGCCTGCAATACACCGACGTCTCCGACGACACCGCACTGTGGACCAGCGCCGCCTTCATCACCGCCATCCGCCTGATCACCTGGAAGTTCGAACTGCACCTCCGCAGCCATCATTAATCCTGTCCGCTCTCGACAAAAGCCTTCAACCTGCCAAGGCGGCGCTCCCACTCCTGGCCGATGCGCGCCAGCGCGTGCTGGGCTTCGGCGATGGCGTCGGGTTCCAGTTGCCATAGCCGCTCGCGGCCTTGGCGGATGTCCTCGACCACGCCGGCGTCGGCCAGCACTTGCAGGTGTTTGGTGACGGCCTGGCGGCTGATGTCGGTGCCGGCCGTGAGCTGGGCGATGGAAAACGCCCCGCCCGCACACAGCACGGCCACCAGCTTGAGCCGCGTGGGATCGCCCAACGCAGCAAAGACGGCGGCCATTTTTTCCGGAACCAGCGTTTTATTGTGTGGCATAGCGGGCGATGTTCTGCAGTTGGGCTTCCCAGCCTTTGCTGTTCATGTGGAAGGCGTCGGCGCGGCGGTGGGCCGGGACTTTGTCGAAGCCGGATTCCACCACGGTGAGCAAGGTCGCACCATCGCCGCCGGGCTGCAAGGTGAAAGTGACCAGCGTGCATTCTTCGCCGGAGTAGTCGACGTTGGGATCGATGGCGTACGGGTGCCAGCGGTAGGACAACAGCGACGGCGGTTCCACCCGCTCGATCCAGGCGTTGAAGATGACGTGTTCAAAACCCGCAACGGTGATCGGTCCGCTGGTGTGCTGGCCCGGTGCAAACGGCCCGCCGTCCAGCCGGACGCCGAACCAGGCGCCAAATTCCTGCGGCGTGGACAATGCACGCCAGACCCGCTCGGCCGGGGCGTTGATGACGATACTGCGTTCTACTTGATCGGTACTGGATGCCATATTCATGCCTCCGTAGTGGCGAGTTGATAGGGCGTGCCGCGCCCCGTTGTCGTATATTGTCGCAGGCTTTCCAGAAAATGGCGCCAGCCTCGGTCGCACATATCGTAGCAGGCCAGCGTGGGCAGCAAACCGATGTGTTCAAAATCGACGCGCGTGCCCTGCCCTTCACTACGCAGATGAAAGACAGGCTGGGTGCCGACCCACTCATCGGTGCTGCGGTCCGTGCCCGGCGTGGCGGTGCACAGCCAGCGCACTTCGCGCCCCGGCTGCGCGGATTCAACGCGGAAGTCCTTCTGGTGCGGTCCGAAGCGCATGTGGATGGTGTCGCCGTCGATATCGCAATCTTCGCTCCACCAGCCGCGCAGGCCGTTCAGTGTGGTCAGCGCGGTGTACACGGCGGCTGGACTGGCTTCAATCAGGATGGAATGCTGGAAATGCTGCATGATGATCTCCTCGCGGTTAAATGCAACCAAATGGCTGCAAGATCATCTTAGGCGCAAAAGCAAAAAAGAGCAACCATTTGATTGCTCTTTTTTTGTTTAGTCGACGCCGTAGCGGTCCGCCTGCACCGGGCCGCTGACGCCGTGGGTGCGGACGTCGGCGGTGATCGGCAGCATATCCTTGTCCCAGTTTTCCCACTGCTCCTTCAGCTTGGCGAACACGTCAGGATGGCGTTTGGCGAGGTTGGCGCGCTCGCGCTGGTCCTTCACCACATCGAACAGGAATTCGTTCTTGCCGATCTTCAGGTATTTCCAGTTGCCGGAGCGGATCGCTCGCTGGGCGTTGGCCTTGTAGCGCCACAGCAGCGTGCGCTCGTTGTTGGGCGCCTGGCCGAGCAGGATGGGCAGCAGGTTCTGGCCATCGGTTGGATACTGTGGATCGGGCGCACCGCCGGCCGCGGCCAGCAGGGTCGGCAGCCAGTCCATCGAAATCGCCACCTGCTCGCTCACCTGCCCCGCCTTCACCTTGCCCGGCCAGCGCACGATGGCAGGTACGCGGATGCCACCTTCCAGCAGTTCGGTCTTCTGGCCGGTCAGCGGCCAGGTTTTCGAGAAGCGCTCGCCGCCGTTGTCGCTGGTGAAGATGACGATGGTGTTGTCCGCCAGTCCCTTCGTCTCCAGCGCCGCCAGCACGCGGCCGATCGAAGCGTCCAGCGATTCCACCATGCGGCCATAAGTCGCCAGATCGCCGCCGTCGTAGTGGAAGATGTTGTCGATGTCGCGCGAAATTGCCTCATCGCCCGGACCTTCCCACGGCCAGTGCGGCGCCGTGTAGTGCAGCGACAGCAGGAAAGGCTTGCCGGCTTGCTGTTTGTTGACGAAGTCCACCGCACGCGCGCCCAGCAGGTCGGTGTAGTAGCCGATCTGCTGCACCGGCACTTCGCCTTCGTACAGGTCTTCCTTCACGTTCGGCCCGACGCCCGGCTTGTGGGTGAAGTAGTCGATGGCGCCGCCGTAGTTGCCGAAGAAGCTGTCGTAGCCGCTTTTCAGCGGGCCGAAAGTCGGCAGGTAGCCGAGGTGCCACTTGCCGATCAGCGCCGTGCCGTAGCCATGCTGCTTCAACAGCGACGGCAAGGTCGGATGCGAAGGCGGCAAGCCGATGGTGTCGGACGCGCCGGCAATCGGCTCCTCCAGCCCGCCGCGCAGGCGGTACTGATAGCGGCCGGTGATCAAGGCAAAGCGCGTGGCCGAGCACACCGCCGAATTGGCGTAAGCCTGCGTGAAGCGGATGCCTTGCGCTGCCAGCTTGTCGAGGTTGGGCGTCTTGTAATCGGTCTGGCCGTACACTCCAAGGTCGGCGTGGCCCAGGTCATCGGCCAAAATGAAAATGATGTTCGGCTGCTGCTTGCCGGCCGCCAGCGCGGACGGCAGATAGCTGGCCAGCGCCAGCGCAGGCAGCGTCTGAAGAATGCGGCGGCGTTTGGTATTCGTCATGCTGTGAGTCTCCTGTTTAGAAATCTGCTTTGGCGGTCAGGCCCAAAGTGCGCGGCGTGCCGATCACGGCGTTGTAGGCGCCGAAGCTGGTGTTCCACAAGCTGGTGTAGTACAGCTTGTCGAACGCGTTCTTGGCCCACAACGACACGTCCCATTTGGCGCCGCCAGCCTTGAAGCGCGCGCCGGCCGACAGGTTGGTCAGCGCATACGCCGGGATTTTGGCGTACTTGGACGCATCCAGCGTGCCGAAGGTTTCGGTGCGATACGCGGTGTTGGCGTTGAAGTAGCCTTCCACTCCCTCGGTCACGGCATGCGCGAACTGCGCGTTCAGGCTGCTGGTCCAGCGCGGCGCATTGACCAGCGCCGCGCGGCCCGACAGATTGCACGAGGTGGCGACGATTTCAGGCGGGCATGGCGCGTTGGTGTATTTCAGGTATTTGACATCGTTGAAGGCGGCGTTGGCGCCCAGCGAAAAGCCGCGTGCGACCAGGAAGGTGGTCTCCAGTTCGGCGCCACGGCTGCGCACATCGCCGGCGTTGGTGATGTAGGAAGAAGACGTGGACGGATCATACGCATTGTTCTGATAGCCGCGCACGATGTTGGCAAACACGCTGGCATTGACCTGCGCGCGGCGCTCCCAGAAGTTGCTCTTGATGCCCAGCTCGGCGTTGTTGGCTTTCTCGTTGTTGATTTTCAGCGAGGAGATGCCGGCCGCGCCCGGTACGGTCAGGTTGATGCCGCCGGATTTTTCGCCGTGCGACAGCGTGGCGTAGCCCAGCACGTCGGTGTCGATCTTGTAGGCCAGCGTCAGCAGGCCGGACGGGCTCAGGTTGTTGAGCGTGATATCGCCGGAATCGAAAGCGCCGTAACGGGCGTTGCGCGAGGCCAAAGCCGGGCCGCTCACTACCGCGCCGCCGGTCGGGGCGTAGCGTACCTCGTAGGCGCGCTTGTCCTCATAGGTGGCGCGCAGGCCGGCGGTCAGGTCCCACTGCGGATCGATGTGCCAGATGGTCTGGCCGAACAGGGCATAGCTGTTGACGCGCAGGTGGCCGTCGGCCAGGCTGGTCAGGTTGGACCAGGCGCCGTTTGGCGTGCCGTTGAACTTGTCGGCCAACGGGCCGTTGTAGGTGAAGTTGGTGTTGTCGAGGTTTTGATAGTAGTAGTACGCGCCCACCACCGATTCCACCGCGCGGCCCTGCGGCGTGGCCAGCCGCAGCTCTTGCGTGAACTGGCGGTGACGCGCCAGCGCGCCAACGTTGAGGGTGATCGGCACGTCGAGGCCGTCGTCATTGCGCGGCGTGAAGTTCCAGAAGCGGAAGGCGCTGATCGAGGTGAACTTGTAGTCGTTGTCGAGCTTCCAGTTGACTTCGGTCGACAGCCCGCCTTGGTGCACGCTGACGTGCGAACCGCTGTCCAGATTGACCTGAAGGCTTGCCGGGTCGGTGATCGGATGGCCGCCAACAGCGGCAGCCTGAGCCAGCCACTTGCCGCTTGGACCGGCGCTGAAGAACAGCATGGTGCCGTTGTTGGAATCTTCCTCGTTGTAGTCGGCGATGACGCGGGCGCTGAGTTTGTCGTCCGGCTCCCACAGCAATTGCGCGCGCACACCCTGGCGGTCGCCGCCCTGCACGTCCTTGCCGTTGTAGACGTTTTTGATGTAGCCGCCCTCGTGCGTTTTGTAGACCGACAAGCGGCCGGCCAGCGTGTCCGAGAACGCGCCGGAAATGCTGGCCTTGCCCTGCCCGTACTTGTCCTGCCCTGCCGACAACGACGCGCTGTTCTCGCTGCGGAAGGTCGGCTGCCTGGTGGTGATGTTCAGCACGCCAGCGGTGGTGTTCTTACCGAACAGCGTGCCTTGCGGGCCGCGCAGCAATTCCAGCTGCTGCACGTCCAGCGCGTCGAACGCGGCCATGCCGGGACGGGCCAGATAGACGTTGTCGAGGTAGAGGCCGACGCTGCCTTCGAGACCGTCGCTGGCGGTGTTGTTGCCGAGGCCGCGCACGGCAAAGCTCAACTGACGCGCGTGGACGAAGTTGACGGTGGTGCTGGGCAGCAGCTGCTGCAGATCCTGCACGCGGTAGACGCGGTTGTTTTCCAGCGATTTGTCGTCCAGTACGCTCATGGTGGTCGGCACGCTTTGCGAAGTCTCGTTGCGGCGGCGGGTGGTGACGGTGACGCTGGCGATTACTTGCGATACATCAGCGGCGACGGACGCCGAGCCGGCGCCCTCCTGCGCCGCCTCGGCCGCCAGCTCGGCGCCGGCAGCGGCGGCCGAAGCGGCGCCGACCGCGGTATCGGAAATGGCCGCCACGGCTAGCGCGGCGGCGTTCTGCGCCTGAGCTTGTGGTGTGACGATGAAGGCGATGCCGTAGGCCGCTGCGATGGCGACCGCGAGTTTTTTCTGCTGCATGTTTTGGCTTTCGTTCTGAAAAATGGGCGCGAGCGGCCCCGCACGCCGGCATCCCCGCCGGCGCGTTGTCGTTTATAGGAAGAGTGTTGGACGCTTAGTTGGTCGCTACGCGGAACTTGCCCGGCTCCGGCGGGATCACCGCTTTCTCAGAGCGCGGCGTGCCCTCCGGCACCCAGGTGTACGGCACCGGTTGGGCGCGGTACAACCAATTGCTCAGTACCGGCTTGCCTGCGCCGGCCACCGGCGTCGGCGCAAAATAAGGGCTGACGTATTCCCAGGCGATGTCGCCCTTGCTCGTGATCTGGAAGATGCGGCCGTTCATGCCTTCGTCGATCAGGGTGTTGCCATTCGGGAGACGGCGCGCGCTGCTGATGAAGGAGCTGTAGAAGCCCCAGTCCGGCCCGTTGGAATCGCCGCCGGTGTATTCCCACACGATCTGCTTCCTGACCGGATCGATTTCCAGCACGCGCGAGCGCGGCTGCACGCCGACGCTGACGCGCGGATAACCGGCCTCGCCCTGGTTATCGAACACCAGCAGATTGCCGGCGCCCGGCAGGCCCGGCTCGATCAGATGCACATCATGCGGCCCGATGATCTGATCCGCCGGGCGCGGCAGCACGCGCGGGCCGCGCACTTGCGCCGGATAGTCGGGACCGAGGCTCCACACCACCTTGCCGGTCTGCTTGTCGATGATGACGATGAAGTTGGCCTCGCGCGAATCGATCAGGATGTTGTCCGGGTTGAAGTGCTGATCGCCGGCATCGAACCACTTGTTCGGGCCGAGCACCGACATATTATTGACGTGCAGGTAGTCGAACGGCGCGTTCTTGCCGCGTGGCGAAGCGCCCTCTTTCACCAGCTTGAGCGAAGCCGGCATAAAGCCGAATTCATTGAGATGCTCGGACGCCACCCACTTCCACACGATGTCGCCCTGCTTGTTGACTTCATAGATCACATCATCCAGCACTTGCGGCGCGCTGAAGCCCGCCACCGGATGCACGAGATTGGCCAATACCAGCGTATTGCCGTTCGGGAGGCGGCGCCAGTCGTGATGCTGCTTGGCGCTGCCGCCGGGCACCTGGGCATTGGCCTTGCCTTCCACCGGCGCGGTGTAGGCATCCTGCGCGCTGGCGGCCGCGCCCCACTGCCACACCACATTGCTGTTCCAGTCCAGCTCGCCAATCGCCTGATTGCGCAGGCCATTGCCTTCGTTGGAGGTGCCGGGCGCGCTGGCCAGCTGCACCAGCACGTTGCCGCGCTGGCCGCCGGTCAGGGCTGGATCGAGCAGCACCGGCGGAAAGCCTTCGGCATTCCAGCTATGCACCTCGTTGCCATTCATATCGATCAGATGCGTCTTCTTGTCCTGCCCGCTAAAGATCACATAGCTGTTGTAGGCGGTGGCAGTGTCATAACGGGTAACACCGGTAGGATAAACGCTCGGCGCCGCGCTCAGGTTGGCGGCAAAGGACAGCAGGGACAGTGCAGCAATCTTCTTGTAATGGGTCATGACACAGCTCTCGCGGAATGGACAGTGTATCTATATTACGAAACGGCCTACTAATCGAGAACTAATATAACCAAGCAAGGATATAAAAAAAATGCCGGATAAACCGGCATTTTTGAGTAAGGCGAAAAACGTTTTAGCTTAGACGGCATCCGGGCCGGTTTCGCCGGTACGGATACGGATGACTTGCTCCACGTTCTGCACAAAGATTTTGCCGTCGCCGATTTTGCCGGTGCGCGCGGCCTTGATGATGGCGTCCACCACTTGCTCGGCCACGCCGTCATCGACCACCACTTCAACTTTTACTTTAGGCAGGAAGTCGACCACGTATTCCGCGCCGCGATACAGTTCGGTATGGCCTTTCTGGCGGCCAAAGCCTTTGACTTCGGTGACGGTCAGACCGGTAACATTGACTTCGGCCAGCGCCTCGCGCACTTCGTCCAGCTTGAACGGCTTAATCACAGCGGTAATCTGTTTCATGACTTCTCCTTATCTAAAAACGTTTGAATGAATTGTAAACTCTTTACTCTTGTACCGGAATGGCGCGCAGTTCCTCCAACCATACAACGCTTTGCGCATCGCTTGGAGCGCGCCAGTCGCCGCGCGGCGACAGCGAGCCGCCGCTGCCGACCTTGGGCGCGTTCGGCACGCAGCTGCGTTTGAACTGGCTGGTGCGGAAGAAGCGGTCGAGGAAGATGCCCAGATTCTTCTTGATGGCCTTCAGATCGTACTGGTTGCGGGTGACGTGATCGCCATCCGGCCAGCGGCCCTGCTCCTTGTCCTTCCACGCGGTGTGCGACAGGAAGGCCACCTTGGACGGATTGAAGCCGAAGCGCAGCACGTAGTACAGGTTGAAGTCCTGCAGCTCATAAGGACCGATGGTGCTTTCAGTGCGCTGCTCCGGCTGGCCGCCGGCCGTGCCCGGCACCAGCTCGGGACTGATCTCGGTGCCGAGGATGTCCAGCAGCACTTGCGCATCGTTGCGGCCGATCACGCCGGACTCGGCCACCCAGCGTACCAGATGCGAGATCAGCGTCTTCGGCACGCTGGCGTTGACGTTGTAGTGCGACATATGGTCACCCACGCCGTAGGTGCACCAGCCCAGCGCCAGCTCGCTCAGGTCGCCGGTGCCGATCACCAGTGCCGCGTTGTGGTTCGCCAGACGGAACAGATGGTTGGTGCGCTCGCCGGCCTGCACGTTCTCGAACGTGATGTCGTACTGCTCCTTGCCTTCCGCATACGGATGGCCGAGATCCTTCAGCATCTGGACGCAGCTTGGGCGGATGTCGATTTCCTGCGAGGTGCAGCCGACCAGCTTCATCAAAGCATGCGCTTGCTTGAGCGTGCGCTCGCTGGTGGCAAAGCCCGGCATGGTGTAAGCCAGGATATTGGTGCGCGGCAGCTTGAGCTTGTCCATCACGCGCGCGCACACCAGCAGCGCGTGCGTCGAATCCAGCCCGCCGGAGACGCCGATCACCACCTTCTTCAAGCCGCTGTTGGTCAGGCGCTGCGCCAGCGCCTGCACCTGAATGTTGTAGACCTCGTTGCAGCGGTCGTCGCGGCGGCGCGCATCGGCCGGCACGTAAGGGAAGCGTTCGATGCAGCGTTTCAACGCCAGCGGCTGCTCGCGTTCGATTTCAAGGTGGAAGAACACGGTGCGGAACTTACCCACTTCCGCCGCATGGCGCTGCACCGATTGCGCGAAGGTATTCATGCGCATGCGCTCGCGCGACAGGCGTTCCAGATCGATGTCGGCAAAGGTCAGCGACGGCTCGTCGGTGAAGCGTCTGGCTTCGGCCAGCAGTTCGCCGTTTTCGCAAATCACGCCCTGCCCGTCCCATGCAAGGTCGGTGCTCGACTCGCCGCCGCCGGCCGAGGTGTACAGGTAGGCCGCAATGCAGCGCGCCGATTGCTGCGACACCAGCTGGTTGCGGTAGCCGGCCTTGCCAACCAGCGCGTTGGAAGCCGACAGGTTGACCAGCACAGTGGCGCCGGCCAGCGCCGCAAACGACGATGGCGGAATCGGCACCCACACGTCTTCGCAAATCTCGACATGGAATTTGAACAGCGGCATGTCGCCCACTTCAAACAGCAGGCCGGTGCCGAACTGCACGCGCTCGCCCAGCAGGTCGATCTCGGTGGTGGTGGCGTAGTCGCCGCTGCGGAACTGGCGCACGTCGTAGAACTCGCCGTAGTTGGGCAGATAGCTCTTCGGCACCACGCCCTGGATCTGGCCATTGGCGATCACCACCGCGCAGTTGTACAGTTGGTGTTCCACGCGCAACGGCGCGCCGACCACAATCACCATCTTCCACTGCAGCGAAGCGTCGAGAATGGCAGTCAGGCCGTCGAGCACGCCGTCCAGCAAGGCGCGCTGGTGGAACAGATCATCGCAGGTATAGGCCGACAAACCCAGCTCGGGAAACGCCACCAGCGCGGCGCCCTGTGAGGCGGCTTGCTCGGCCAACAGGATGGTTTGTTCGGCGTTGTAGGCTGGATCGGCAATGCGGCACACCGGCGCGGCAATGGCGACGCGGGCAAAGTCGTGGGTGTACAGATTGAAGAAGTTCGAAGCCATGTCAGCTCTTTCAAGCATGCAAAATCAAATTATCGCATGGGCAAGGCGCGCCCGCATGCGCTAGACTGGCACATCTTTACGCAGGAGGCAGTGTGGCAGAAGCAGAGTTAGCGATCATCGATACCTTGGCGGACATCGATCCGGCCCAGTGGCAGGCGCTGGCCGGCGACAATCCCACGCTCAGCCACAGCTTCCTGCATGCGCTGCACGAGACCGAATGCGCCGCGCCGCGCACCGGCTGGTCGCCGCGCTATCTGGTGCTGCACCGTGACGGCGTGCTGCATGCGGCCATGCCGCTCTACCTGAAAGACCACAGCCGCGGCGAATACGTGTTCGATCACGCATGGGCCGACGCCTTCCACCGCAACGGCATTCCCTACTATCCCAAGCTGCTGTCGGCCGTGCCATTCACGCCGGTGACCGGCAGCCGCCTGCTGGCGCGCACGGCGGGGGACCGCGCCCTGCTGGCGCGGGCGGCGCTGCAGGTGGCGCAGCAACTGGGTACGTCCTCGCTGCACATCCTGTTCCCCGAGGAACAGGACAAACAGGCGCTGGCCGAGGCCGGCTACATGCTGCGCGAGGGCGTCCAATTCCATTGGGAGAATCAGGACTACGCCGATTTCGACGCCTTCCTCGCCGGCATGAAGATGGAAAAGCGCAAGAAGCTGCGCCAGGACCGCAAGCGCGTGCAGGAAGCCGGCATCGAATTTGAACATCTGGCCGGCAGCGCCATCACGGACGAGGTGCTGCATTTCTTCTACCAGTGCTACGTGTCGACCTATGAAGCGCACTACTCCCGGCCCTATCTGTCGCTGAGCTTTTTCCAGCGCCTGCTGGCAGAGATGCCAGACAGCCTGATGATCGTGCTGGCCAAACGCGGCGGCGAGCCGGTGGCCGTGGCGCTGAATCTGGTCGGCGGCAACATCATGTATGGCCGCTACTGGGGCACGCGCGAGTTCGTCTCCGGCCTGCACTTTGAAACCTGCTATGTGCAATCGATCGACTACTGCATCCGGCGCGGCATTGCCCGCTTTGAAGGCGGCGCCCAGGGCGTCCACAAAATGTCGCGCGGGCTGGTGCCGACACCGACCTGGTCGGCCCATTGGGTGGCCGAGCCACGCTTTGCCGACGCCATCGCCGACTTTTTAGCACAAGAAACAGCTGCAATGAACGACTATATCGACGAGCTGGCCGAACATATTCCTTTCAAAAATCAATAAGTGAAACCCGTATGGGGTTACAATAGATATGTTTCCTAGCAAAAATGTGGCAAAAACAGCATGAATGCAGATTTTATAAAACAGCGTAGCCGCTTCAAAGCCGCCACGATGAAGCGGCTCGATGTCAGCGAAGAGTCTTACAACAACGTCACCAATATCCTGGCCACCATCGCCAAGCCCTTCCATGTGCGCAAGGGCGAATACCTGCAACGCGCCGGCGTGCCGGCCACGCAGGTGCATTGGCTGGCCAGCGGCGTGGCGCGTAGTGGTTTCTTTAACCGGGAAGGCGTGGAAATGACCTTGCGCTTTTACCGCGAGGGTGAATCGGCCACCACCCTGACCGACCTGATCAACGGCGAGACTGGCCAGCCGGCGGTACAGTTCCTGATCGCGGAAACGCCGATTCACGGCTTCACTCTGGACTGGAGAGCCGCCTCGGCGCTGCGCTCGCAAAATGAAGGCATGCAGCAATATCACTTGAATATCGCCATGCACGGCCTGCAATCGCTGGCCCAGCGGGCGTACAACAGCGGCGAAACCTCGGCACAGGAGCGGCTGGCCGCGTTCCGCGAAGAGTATCCAGGGCTGGAGGCGCGCATCTCGCAGCGGGCGGTTGCATCCTACCTCGGCATCACGCCGCAGTACATGTCGCGCCTGCGCCGCGAAGCCGAACAGGCGTCCGGCGAACCACGCGTCGCGTAAAAACTCCGGGGTCAGGTCCGTCATTTCTACACGGTCTCAGCCGTAGCACCGCTACGGCTGAGACCGTGTAGAAATGACGGACCTGACCCCGGATTAAAAAAGCCCCTTGCGGGGCTTTTGCATTATTTGGCGGCTGCGTCTTTCTGGTAGTTCGCAACGCCGGCCAGGATTTCCTGCTTGGCTTCTTCCGGACCGTACCAGCCGTCGATCTTGACCCACTTGCCTTTTTCGAGGTCTTTGTAGTGCTCGAAGAAGTGCTGGATCTGGCGCAGGCGCAGTTCGTTCAGGTCTTCCGGTTTCTGCCAGTGGCTGTAGATCGACAGTACTTTGTCGACCGGCACGGCCAGCACTTTGGCGTCTTCACCGGATTCGTCGGTCATTTTCAGCACGCCGATAGGACGGCAGCGCACCACCACGCCCGGGATCAGCGGGAATGGCGTGATCACCAGCACGTCAACCGGATCACCGTCCAGCGACAGGGTGTTAGGCACGTAACCGTAGTTGCACGGGTAGTGCATGGCGGTGCCCATGAAGCGGTCAACAAAGATCGCGCCGGATTCCTTGTCTACCTCGTATTTGATCGGATCGGCGTTCATCGGGATTTCGATGATCACGTTGAAATCGTTCGGCAGGTCTTTGCCGGAAGACACTTTGTTCAAGCTCATGGATTTTCCTCTGTTTGCAGGCTGTGTTTAACCGCAACATTATATCGAAGTACAGGCCGCTTGTGCGGCGCAACACTCTGCAACATTTGTTATGATGAGGCATGCTCTTATTTGGAATATGAATATGATCTTCCGCCAACTCTTTGATCCCACCTCCTCTACCTACACTTACTTACTCGGCGACAGCGGCGAAGCCGTGCTGATCGACCCGGTCTATGAACAGGCGCCGCGCGATCTGGCGCTGTTGCAGGAATTGGGCCTCGCGCTGCAGGTCACGCTTGACACCCACGTCCACGCCGATCACGTGACCGGTGCATGGCGCCTGCATCAACGCTGCGGCAGCGCGATTGCCTTGTCCGAAGTGGCGGGCGCCAGCGGCGTCGACCGCCCCCTGCGCCATGGCGACCGCATCCCGTTTGGCAGCCGCCACCTGACCGTGCGCGCCACGCCGGGCCACACCAGCGGTTGCCTGACCTATGTGCTGGACGACGAGAGCATGGCCTTCACCGGCGACAGCCTGCTGATCCGCGGCTGCGGCCGCACCGACTTCCAGCAAGGCAGCCCGCAGCAGTTGTTCGCTTCGGTGCACGATCAGATTCTGAGCTTGCCGCCGGCCTGCCTGCTGTATCCGGGCCACGATTATCGCGGCATCACCGTCACCAGCGTGGCAGAAGAACGACGCTACAACCCGCGCCTCGGCGGCGATGTGGACGTCGGCGATTTCACCGGCCACATGAACAACCTCAACCTGCCGCACCCCAAGCTGATTGCGGTGGCAGTGCCGGCCAACCTGCGCTGCGGCAAGCCGGAAGGCGAGGTGCCCACCGATACGCCGTCATGGGCGCCGCTGACCTTGCGCTTTAGCGGCGTGTGGGAAATCGAGCCGATGGGCTTGCTCGAACAACTGAAGCAAGTGCAGATCGTGGACGTGCGCGAGGCGCCGGAATTCATCGACCGTCTCGGCCACATCCATGGCGCGACGCTGGTGCCGCTGTCGCAGCTGACCGAGCGCATGGGCGAGTTCGACAAGGAGCAGCCGATCGTGGCCGTGTGCCGCTCCGGCGTGCGCTCGGCGCAGGCCAGCGTGCTGCTGACCAAAGCCGGCTTTGGCAAAGTCGCCAATCTGGCCGGCGGCATGCTGCGCTGGAAAATCGAAGGCTACCCCGTAGAATCCGATCCCGCCTGAAACAAAGGCCGGTTGGAAAACCGGCCTTGGTGTCAGAGAATGGTGGCCAGGGCGCACTGGCGGTAGTGGTTGGCGGCTTCTTCTTCCTGCCCCAGCGCTTCGTGCATCTGCGCCAGTTTGAGGTGGGATTCGCGCACCATGCGCGGGTCGCCGGCATCCGAGAGCGCCTGTTCCAGATAGCGCTGGGCTTTGCCCCACAGTTTTTGTTTCAGGCACAGCGAACCCAAAGTCAGCGCCAGTTCGGCATCGGTCGGGCGGGCGTTGGCCCAGTTCTCGCAATGCTCGATCTGCATCAGCAGCGCTTGCGAACCGGCCGGCGCGGCGGCTTCGCGGTAGGCGCGCACCACGCGGTCGTCCCAGTCTGCCGCCAGCGATTCTTCCGCCACCACACGCGCTTCGTCATGCAGGCCACGCGCATTCAGCGCGGTCGCCGCGCGGCAGGCCACGTAGGGCTTGATGCGGTCGGCATTCGGCACGGTCGACCACACGCGCAACAGCGATTCCGCGTCATGGCTGGCGTCCGACAGCAAATCGTCGTACGCCAGCTCGCGCAGGCGCGAGGACAGCGCCGGATGCAGCGCGCGGTGCTTGTCCAGCGAGCGCACCAGACGCAGCACTTCCGGCCAGTTCTTGGCCTGCTGCTGCGCTTTCAGCGACATCTGCAGAGCGTGGATGTGGCGCGTGCCGCTGGCGTTCAGTTCGCGCACGGCTTCCAGCGCCTGCTCCGGCTGATGGTCGTCGACCAGCAGTTCGGTCATGGTCATCAGGCGCGCGGTCTTCATGCTGTTGTCGCCCGCCAGCTTGTTCAGCCACTGGTCGCGGCGCGATGCCTGGCGCATGCGGTGCGCGGCGCGGGCGCCGATCAGCGCGGCCACGCCGACGTTTTCCGGCAGTTCGGAGGCGCGCAAGGCGGCCTTTTCCGCATGGCCGAAGCGGCCTTCAAACAACGCCTTCAACGCTTCGCGCAAGCCCTTGTTGCCATCGCGCTCGCGCTTGTGCTGGCGGTAGGCGGCCACCTTGCCCGGCATCTTGACGGTGGCGCGGAAGGCGCGGATCAAAATGTACAGGAAGGCGAACAGCGCCGCTTCCAGCACCACGAAGAAGTTCAGCGACAGGTCGATGCGGTGCGGCGGATAGAACAACACCACATTGCCCGGATTGAAGCGCGCCGTCACGGCAATGCCGATGGCGGCGGCCATCATGGCGACTAACCAGAGGAATAAACGCATGACTATGGCTTCGCTTTGTAGTTGCGCACAGCGTTCAGGCTGTCGGACAGGGTCGGCATCTCGATCGCCAGGTTGCTGCTCTGCACCTGACGCAGCAGCGCCTGCACGGTCTGGGTGGAACGGGCGCGGGTGTCGAAGTATTTGAGCAGCGCTTCCTGCGCCGCGATCAGGTCGGCACGGAAGGCGCCTTCGTTACGCGACAGCAGCGCCATGCGCGCGTTCAGCAGGCGCAGCTTGAGGTTCTCGCGCAGGAAGTAAGCCTGCGTGGGCGACAGCATTAGCGCATCCGGCGTCTCGACATTGCGCACGCGAATCAGCTGGCGCACGTCAGTCCAGGTTTCGTTGGTCCAGCCATTCCAGCCATCTTGCAGCGCTTGCAGCCACGGGCTGGTGGTTTCTTCCACCTTGACCGGCTTGCCATCCTTGCCGCGGACGATCTTGGCCGCCTTGGCTTTCTTTTCCGGCGGCGCCGGCAGGGTCGGCTTTTCGTCGGCCAGCATCGGCAGCGTATCGATTTGCGCGATGGCGTTGTCGAGGCGCAGGGCCACGCCGACCGAATCCACGCTAGGCAGCGCTTTCAGCTTGTCGGTGTCGCGCGCGATGGCGCGGCGGATGGTGATGAATTGCGGCTTGTCGGAACGCGACAGGCTGCGGTCGGCATTTTGCAGCGCGATCAGCGCGCCCGGCACGTTGCCGGCCAGTTGCAGCTGCTGCGAGGCGGTCGACAGCACTTGTTCGATCTCGGTCAGCGCCCACTCGTCGCGGTTCTTCGACAAGTCCTGGTACAGCTGCTCCAGCGCCAGTTGCTGGCTCTGCGCTTCCTGCTGTTTGCTTTCCAGCAGCGCCACCTTGGCTTGCAATTCCTTGGTGCTTTCCTGCACGTTGCGCACCAGGTTGCTGGTGTCGGCATTGGAGGCGTCGCCCTTTTGCAGGCGCAGCGCCATTTCCTCGCGCAGCTTGTTGACGCGCGCGTGCGAGGACCAGGTCTGGCCGGCCAGCAGGATGGTCAGCACGACGATGCCCACCAACAGCATTTGCGGCTGTTGCAGGGTTTCGAGCAAGCTCGGTTCGGGCTGCGCCGGCGGCGTGGCCGCAGGCGGCGGAGTCTCGGCGGCTTTCTCGGTCGAGACCACTGGATCAGGTAAGGTAGGCAAATCGTTCATAGGCATGATTGTAACGCGGCCAGCAGGCGTTCGTCGCCTGATCCTGTGAGCGTCAGCTTGGAAAATCCTAAATTATTTGCCGTTTCGGCAATTCGGGCATGGGGCACGATCAGATGCTGTTGTTGCATTGCTACAACGCTATTGTGCTGCATCGCGTCAGGGTGGCGCAAGTCCATTTCGGCCAGCAGCCCCATCAGGCCGCGCAAGGCTTCGGAGCTGGTGATGATCCAGTCGTTTTGCTGCGCCAGCAAACGGCGCAGCGTGGCCGTCAGTTCGGGCGTCAGGGCCGGTGCCGAACGGCGGTAGGCGGGCACAATGTCGACCAGGGCGCCGGCGGCGCGCAGGCCGTCGCCCATCAGTTCGCGGCCGCTTTCGCCGCGGATGATGAGGACCGGCTTGCCCTGCAGGGCCGGCAGGTCGAGGGTTTGCAGCAAATGTTCGGAATCGCTGTGAGCGCTGTCGGCCGGGCTGACGATGTCGGGCACGCCGTGGGCGGCCAGCGCGGCGCGGCTGCCCTCACCCACCACGGCGGCCGTGACGTGGGCCGGCCATTGCGGGATGTGAGCGAACGCGGCGTCGATGGCGTTGGGAGAGACGAAGGCCACCAGTGCGTAACGGTCGAGCCGCGCCAGGGCGGCTTTCAGGGCGGTCTGGTCTGGCAGCGGGGAGATTTCCAGCAGCGGCAGGATTTCCACCGCGCGGCCCAGCGCAGTCACGCGGGCCGCCAGCGGTGCGGCTTGCGCCAGTGGACGGGTGATGACGACGGCGCCGGTCATCCTCGTATCAGGCGCCCGGCTTGGCGGGAGTGGCGCCCGAGGCGGCTGGCGCGGCACCAGCGGCTGCGGGCGCCGTAGCGCCGGCTGCGGGGGCGCCGGCGGCCAGCGTGGCCGAGCGGGCGTCGGCTTCGGCCTGGGCGGCTTCGCTCAGGCACGAGGACAGAATATCTTCGGCGTCCTGCGCGCGCAGCAGTTCGGCGACTTGTGCGCCCAGCGCTTCGGCATCGGCCGCGGCGCCGCGCACTTCGGCGCTGGCGATGCGCAGGCCATCCGGCGTGGCGACCATGGCGCGCAGGTGCATGTCCGCGCCGTCCACCGTGGCGAACGCCGCCAGCGGCACCTGGCAGCTGCCGCCAAACACCTTGGACACTTTGCGCTCGGCCGTCACCGCCTGCGCCGTCGGCAGGTGGTTCAGCGGCGCAAGGATGGCCATCAGGTCGACGCCGTCGTTACGCTCGGCAATCTCGATCGCCATCGCGCCCTGCCCTGCGGCCGGCAGGCTGTCGGCCGGGTCCAGCAGGGAGCGGATACGCTGCGGCAAGCCCAAACGCTTGAGTCCGGCGGCCGCCAGAATGATGGCGGCATAGTCGCCACGGTCCAGTTTGCCCAAACGTGTATCCAGATTACCACGCAGCGGCTTGATCACCAGATGCGGATAACGCGCCGCGATCAGGGCCTGGCGACGCAGGCTGCTGGTGCCCACAACCGCCCCGGCCGGCAGTTCGGCCAGCGCGCCATAGTCATTGGAAACAAACGCATCGCGCGGATCTTCCCTCTCCAGTACAGCGGCCAGCGCAAAACCCTCCGGCAATTCCATCGGCACATCCTTGAGCGAATGCACGGCCAGGTCGGCACGGCCCTCGGCCATCGCCACTTCAAGTTCTTTAACAAACAGGCCTTTTCCACCCACTTTTGACAGTGTGCGATCCAGAATTTGATCGCCTCGGGTCGTCATTCCAACAATTTTGACATCACACTGAGGATATAATATTGCCAAGCGATCGCGCACGTGCTCGGCTTGCCACATGGCCAGCCGCGACTCGCGCGAGGCGATGACCAATCTGGACGGGGGAATTTGTACCAATTCGGATGTTTTCAAAACCAGTTCTTTCGCTGTAGCTGACGCTAACCGGCGCAAGCCAGTACCACGCGCGTGTTTAAGATCACAAATTTTAGCATGCTCACCTTCTCGCAGAACCGGGTCACAAGCCCATGCACCGACATTTATCTCTTTGTGGCTTAACACATGGCAAACCAATCTAGTGCAACGCATCTCACTGCTGAACAACCGGGCGTAGACAAGGACGCACCACTCAAAGAAGACATTCGCTTATTAGGTCGCCTGCTGGGCGACGTACTGCGCGACCAGGAAGGCGAGGAAGTGTACGCCGTGGTCGAGACTATCCGGCAAACCGCCGTGCGCTTCCGCCGCGAGGCCGACGCCGGCGCCGCCAAGGAATTGGACGGCATGCTGAAAATCCTCACCAAGGAACAGACGATTTCCGTGGTGCGCGCATTTTCCTACTTCTCGCACCTGGCCAATATTGCCGAGGACCAGCACCACATTCGCCGCCGCCGCGCTCACCTGCTGGCCGGCTCGAATCCGCAGCAAGGCAGCGTCAACTTCGCGCTGTGCAAGCTGAAACAAGCCGGCGTCAAGCAGGACACCGTGTCGACCTTCTTCCAGGAAGCCCTGATTTCGCCGGTGCTGACCGCCCACCCGACCGAGGTGCAGCGCAAATCCATCCTCGATGCCGAGCATGATATCGCGCGCCTGCTGGCCGAGCGCGACCTGCCGCTGACGCCGAAGGAACACGCCGCCAACCTGCACCTGCTGCGCGCCCGCATCGCCACCCTGTGGCAGACCCGCATGCTGCGCTACTCCAAGCTGACCGTGGCCGACGAGATCGAGAACGCCCTGTCCTACTACCGCATCACCTTCCTGCGCGAGTTGCCCGGGTTGTACGATGACATCGAGCAGGACATCGCCCACCACTACGGCGAAAGCGGCCAGATCACCGCGCCTTACGTGCAGATGGGCAGCTGGATCGGCGGCGACCGCGACGGCAATCCGAATGTCAACGGCAACACCATGTCGCACGCGCTGACGCGCCAGGCCACCACCATCCTCGACTTCTACCTGGAAGAAGCGCACACGCTGGGCGCCGAACTGTCGATCTCGACCCTGATGATCGCCTGCTCGCCGCAACTGCAAGCGCTGGCCGACCAGTCGCCGGACACCTCCGACCACCGCGCCGACGAGCCCTACCGCCGCGCCCTGATCGGCATCTACGCCCGCCTGGCCTCGACCGCGCGCACCCTGGGCGCGACCAATATCCTGCGCAAGGAAGTGGGCCACGCCGAGCCGTACGCTGACGCCGCCGAATTCTCGGCCGACCTGCAAGTGCTGATCGACTCGCTGAACGCCCACCACGGCGGCATGCTGGTGCAGCCGCGCCTGTCCACCTTGAAACGCGCGGCCGACATCTTCGGCTTCCACCTGGCTTCGCTGGACATGCGCCAGTCGTCCGACATCCACGAGCGCGTGCTGGCCGAGCTGTTCGCCAAGTCCGGCGTGCAGGCCGACTACGCCGCGCTGGACGAAGACGCCAAGGTCAAGCTGCTGCTGAGCGAACTGGCCCAGCCGCGCCTGCTGAACTCGCCGTACGTGAGCTACTCCGCCGAGACCGTCTCCGAGCTGGGCGTGCTGCGCGCCGCGCGCGAAATCCGCGCCCGCTACGGCGCCCGTGCCATCCGCAACTACATCATCTCGCATACCGAGACCGTGTCCGACCTGCTGGAAGTGTTGCTGCTGCAAAAAGAGCTGGGCCTGCTGCGCATCGCTGAAAAAGAGCTGGACCTGATGGTGATCCCGCTGTTCGAAACCATTCCCGACCTGCAGCGCGCGGCCGGCATCATGGAGGCCGTGATGGCGATCCCGCTGGTGAAGGAGCTGATCGCCAAGCAGGGCCAGATCCAGGAAGTCATGCTGGGCTACTCGGACTCCAACAAGGACGGCGGTTTCCTGACCTCCAACTGGGAGCTGTACAAGGCAGAGACCCATCTGGTCAAAGTGTTCGAGAAAGCCGGCGTCAAGCTGCGCCTGTTCCACGGCCGTGGCGGCACGGTCGGCCGCGGCGGCGGCCCGTCGTACGAAGCCATCCTGGCGCAGCCGCACGGCACCGTCAACGGCCAGATCCGCCTGACCGAACAGGGCGAGATCATCGCGTCCAAGTTCTCCAACAAGGACATCGGCCGCCGCAATCTGGAACTGCTGGTCGCCGCCACCCTGGAAGCCAGCCTGATGCCGCAGTCGGAAGACGAAGCGCACCAGAAACAGCTGCGCGGCTTCGAAGCGGTGATGGCCGAGATTTCGGACCGCGCCTACAAGGCTTACCGCAACCTGGTCTATGAAACCCCGGGCTTCACCGACTACTTCTTTGCCGCCACGCCGATTGCCGAAATCGCCGAGCTGAACCTCGGTTCGCGCCCGGCCTCGCGCAAATCGACCAAGCGCATCGAAGACTTGCGCGCGATTCCATGGGGCTTCTCGTGGGGCCAGTGCCGCCTGCTGCTGCCGGGCTGGTACGGTTTCGCCAGCGCCATCGGCGGCTGGATCGCCGACGGCGACAAGGCCGAGCGCCTGGCGCAGCTGCAAGCCATGTTCCAGCACTGGCCGCTGTTTGCCACCCTGCTGTCCAATATGGACATGGTGCTGGCCAAGACCGACCTGGCGATCGCCTCGCGCTACGCCGAGCTAGTGCAGGACAAGGAACTGCGCGAGCGCATCTTCAAGCGCATCACCGAAGAGCACGCGAACACGCTGGAGATCCTGCAAAGCATCACCGGCGCCAACGAGCGTCTGGCCGGCAACCCGCTGCTGGCGCGCTCCATCCAGAACCGCTTCGCCTACCTCGATCCGCTCAACCACTTGCAGGTTGAGCTGATCAAGCGCCACCGCGCGCTGTCGAGCGAAAGCAAGGCCGACGAGCGCGTCCACCGCGGCATCCACCTGTCGATCAACGGTGTCGCCGCCGGCCTGCGCAACACCGGCTAAGCGCCCAGCCGCTCCATCCTGCAACGCCCCGCCCGCCGGGGCGTTGTTATTTTTATGGAAAAATAGTCAAAAACAGTATTAGAATTGACTATGACCTATGCCTACTCCCAACTCATCAGCATTCTCGCGTCTATGCCGCAGGCGGTATTCGTCAAGGATCGGCATTCCCGCATCGTGATGATGAACGCGGCGTGCGAGGCGCTGTGGGGGGTGCGCTTTGAAGATGTGGCCGGCACGGACTGTAGCGGCAAGGTGCTGCCCGAGGAACTCAGCGCCTATCAGGCGCGCGACCGCCGCGCCTTCGATACCGGCGAAGTCGTGATTGAAGAAGAACCCTGCTCGCCCACCGGGCTGAACGAAACCCGCTGGCTGCTGACCCACAAGCGGGCGCTGTACGATAACGAGGGCCAGCCCTATCTGCTGATCGGCAGCTGCGCCGACATCACCGAGCGCAAACGCAAGGAAGCGGCGCTGGAAAGCACCTTGCAGCAAACGCGCGAGATCAATGATCATCAGTTCAACATCCTCGAATGCCACCGGCGCCGGCTGGCGCTGGAGGCGCAGGACAATCTGGCGCAAAACCTGGCCGCGCTCAAGCTGGACATCACCATGCTGTACGCCCGCACCGGCGAGCATCAGCCGTTGCTGCATGAGCGTGCAGCCCAGGCGCTGGCCACGCTCAACGACAGCATCGACGCCGTGCGCGAAATCATCAACCAGCTGCATCCTGCGACGCTGGAACTGGGATTGGCGGCTGCGATCGAGTGGCAGTTGCAGCAACTGGAAAAGCGCCGTGGACTGGCGTGCCGGTTGCTGGTGCGCGACGACAGTGCGTCGTTGAGCCCGCAATATGCTTCTGCGCTATTCCACGTCGTGCGCTCGGCGCTGGTGTATGTGTCCACTGCCGCCACCAGCGTGCAAGTCGAACTGAACTTGCAACGCGCACGGCTGGCCATCACGCTCCACAGCGACCGTCCCCACCACCAGCCCAACACAGAGGAAATCCTGCCGCTGCAAGCCATGCAGGAACGGCTGGGCGCGCTCGGCGGCGTGCTGCATATTGCGCCGGGCAGCTTGCACATCAGCGTCACGACCTGAGCGGCAACCAGGCAGGCTTGTTCTCGACGAACAATTCACGCTCGACTTTGCCGCTGTATTCGGGCTCCAGCGTGCCGAGCGTGATGGCGATGCGGTCGGGCGACTCGGTGCTGCGCCAGAACAGCGTGGAGCCGCACACGCGGCAGAAGTCGCGGCGGCCGTGCTCGGACGAGGCGTATTCGCAAATCAGGTCCGCGCCCTGCTCGATCACCAGACCGGCACGGGCCACATTGGCATAAGAACCGGCCGCCGCGCCGTGCTGCTTCTGGCACATGGTGCAATAGCAGTGGCTGGCGTGCGCAACCGGCAGCGCGGCGCGATAACGCACACCGCCGCACAAACAACTACCGTGCAGATATTCCATCCGTTCCTCCTCCATTTATGTACGCCAGCGCATAGACGCGCCGCCTGGCGGGGACTGTAATGCCGGAACTCCCCCCACCGCGAGGACATCATGAGCATGCTGACGCCGGCGGCCGAGCTGGCCGCAAAAAACAACCACCCTTATCCCAATGATAGCCCGGAATACCGCGCGGCCCGCGTCGCCTTGCTGGCGGAAGAAATCGAACTGCGCCGCCATATCGAACGGGTGGCGGCGCAACGCCGTCAGCTGCCGCCGGGCGGTGTGGCGCCGGATTATGACTTCATCGACGAAAACGGCAAGACCGTCAAGCTGGCCGATCTGTTCGGCCGCCACGATACGCTGGTCACGTATTTCTGGATGTATGGCCCGCAACGCGAACGTCCCTGCCCCATGTGCACGGCCTTCCTCGGCGCCTTTGATGCGCCGGCGCGCGACCTGATGCAGCGCATTGCCGTCGCGGTCATCGGCCGCTCGCCGGTGTCGCGCCAGCTGGCCTTTGCCCGCGAACGCGGCTGGCGCAATCTGAAGTTCTACCAGTGCGTGGGCGACGATTTCCCGCGCGACTATCGCGGCCTGGCGCCGGACGGCAGCGAATGGCCGGCGCTCGACGTCTGGACCAGGCCGGACGGCAAGGTCCGCCATTTCTGGGCCAGCGAACTGGGCGGCACGCAAGATCCCGGGCAGGATCCGCGCGGCGCGCCCGACCCGTCGCCGCTGTGGAATATCCTCGACCTGACGCCCGGCGGGCGCGGCACCGACTGGTATCCCAAGCTGTCTTACTGACAGGCCTTACTGGTAGGCGACAAAGCGGCCGGACACGTGCAGCACGGCCATGAACTGCAGCAACCCGTCGTAGTAGCGCCACTTGCCCCTGGGCGGCGCCAGGTTCCACAGGTCGGCCACGAAGCGTGCCGGCGGCGGGCCGTCCAGCGCCAGCGCGGCGACAGCGTTGCAGGCGATCAGGCCGGTGGAGCTTTCGCGATCCAGCACGGCGCCATCGACGCTGTACTGGGCCGGATAGGGACCGTCGCCCTGCCGCTGGAAAAAGCCCAGCAGGCGCGTGCTCAGTTCCGCCGCCTGCGGATTGCGGCCCCACCACGCCTGATCCACCGACCAGTTCACCGCCGTGCGGAAGGAATCGAAGCGGAAATCGCCATGGCCTTCCTGGCGGTGCGGCCGCCCGTCGAACTCGGCGTATTCCGGCGTCAGGCCGGTCTGCGGATGGGCCGCCAGCTGAAAGTAGTGGCGGCTGGTTTGCGCGATCTTGCGCCATTGCGCACGGTCCGCCTCACTGCCGCGCCGCGCCCACAGTTCGTAGAACGCCGGCAGGTGGTAGGACGGGTCGGTAAATTCCGCCGCGCCGCCGATCGGCACAAACACCACCTGATTGGCGCTGGCCGAGAAGATGGAGCGCACTTCCCCAACCACGCCGCCATTCATGGCTTCCTTGTGCAGCATGGTGGCCAGCAGCTCGTCGGCCTGGCGACCATAGTCGTAAATTCCCTTGCCATTGCCCCAGCGGGACGAAGCCATCAGCAAGGCGGTGGCGGTGTATTCCTCGCCATCGGAAGCCGGCACGGCGTCGCCCGCGCAGCCCGGCGGACGGCACTGCCAGCGGAAATAGCCGCGCCGCGGTCCGTCCTGGTAGCGCATATGGGTGTGCATCCAGTTCCACAGCGCGTCGAACTCGGGCTTGCGGTTCATTTGCACGGCGATCATCAGGCCGTAGGACATGCCCTCGCTGCGCACGTCGTCGTTGCCGATGTCCTTGATGTAGGCGGATGGGCCGTCGGCGGTGGGCGCGGCGGGATAGTAGATGCGGCTGTCGGCGTCACCCTCGAACAGCGACTGCCAGTAGCCGTTGATTTTGGCGTCGATCATCTGTTCCGTCAGTTCCGGCCGCCACTCGCGGAAGACGTTGCGGTAGTTGCCGCTGACGGCGCTGGCCGCCTGCGCCCCGCCCGTCGCCGTCACCAGCAACGCCAATAACCATGCCCGATATCGCTTCATGTCTCCATCCTTATAATTAGTTTAATCGACGAACTAATATTTTAGCGTAAAAAAAGGGAGGCACGCGGCCTCCCTTTCTTACATTCCCGCCCGGGATCAGTTCTGGGTCAGGAAGGTTTTCAGCTTGTCGGAACGCGATGGCTGGCGCAGCTTGCTCATGGCCTTGGCTTCGATCTGGCGGATGCGTTCGCGGGTCACGTCGAACTGCTTGCCCACTTCTTCCAGCGTGTGGTCGTTCGACATTTCCACGCCGTAGCGCATGCGCAGCACCTTGGCTTCGCGCGGGGTCAGCGAATCCAGCACTTCCTTGATGACGTTGCGCATCGAGGCGTGCAGCGCGGCGTCCAGCGGCGCCAGCGTGGTGTTGTCTTCGATGAAGTCGCCCAGCTGCGAATCGCCGTCCTCGCCCATCGGCGTTTCCATGGAGATCGGCTCTTTGGCGATCTTCATGATTTCGCGGACTTTGTTCTCCGGCATTTCCATCTTCACCGCCAGGGTGGCCAGATCCGGCTCGCTGCCGGTTTCCTGCATGATCTGGCGCGAGATGCGGTTCATCTTGTTGATGGTCTCGATCATGTGCACCGGCACGCGGATGGTGCGCGCCATGTCGGCGATCGACCGGGTGATGGCCTGACGGATCCACCAGGTCGCGTAGGTCGAGAACTTGTAGCCGCGACGGTATTCGAACTTGTCCACCGCTTTCAACAGGCCGATATTGCCTTCCTGGATCAGATCCAGGAATTGCAGGCCGCGGTTGATGTACTTCTTGGCGATGGAAATCACCAGACGCAGGTTGGCCACGGTCATTTCGCGCTTGGCCTGGCGGGCGCGCTTCTCGCCGGCGGCCATCTGCTTGTTAATCTTGCGCAGGTCGGCCAGCGGCAGCGCCACGCGCGCCTGCAGGTCGATCATCTTGCGCTGCAGCTCTTTCACGGCCGGCACGTTACGGCCCAGCACAGTGCTGTACGGGTAGCCGGCATCCACTTCGCCATCGACCCAGTCCAGATCAGTCTCGTTGCCCGGGAATACCTTGATGAAGTGGGCGCGCGGCATGCCGCAGCGGTTCACGCACAGGTCCAGCACGGCGCGCTCGATCGAACGCACTTCTTCCATCTGGCCGCGCAGGGTGTCGCATAGCTTCTCCACCACCTTGGCGGTGAAGCGGATGCCCAGCAGCTCGGCCGAAATGGCTTCCTGTGCCGCCACGTAGGCCTTGGAGTTGTAGCCGCCGCTGGCCTTGCGCATCTTGTCGTACTGGGCCGAAATGAAGGCGAATTTTTCCAGCGCGGCGATTTTCAGCTGCGCCAGTTGCTCGGTCGAGTAGCCGGCTGCGCCGCCGCCGACGTCGCCATCTTCTTCCTCGACCTCCTCCTCCTCCTCCTCGTCATCCGAGGCGGCGCTGACCACTGCGGGCGCGGGCGCGCTTTCGTTCGGGTCGACGAAGCCGTCGACCACGTCGTCGACTTTCATTTCATCCGATTCGATCTTGCCGGCCAGCGCAATGATTTCGGCGATGGTGGTCGGGCAGGCGGAAATCGCCTGGATCATGTCCTTCAGGCCTTCTTCGATGCGCTTGGCGATCTCGATCTCGCCTTCGCGGGTCAGCAGCGCCACGGCGCCCATTTCACGCATGTACATGCGGACCGGGTCGGTGGTACGGCCGAAGTCGGAATCGACGGTCGACAGCGCGGTGGCGGCGGCGGCCTCCACTTCATCGTCGGACGTCACGGTGGCCACGTTATCGCTCAGCAGCAAGGCTTCCGCGTCAGGGGCGCGCTCATAAATGGCGATGCCCATGTCGTTGAAGGTGGCGATGATGCCTTCGATCGCTTCCGGATCGATGATGTTTTCCGGCAGCTGGTCGTTGATTTCGGCGTAGGTCAGGAAGCCGCGCTCACGGCCCTTGTTGATCAGGTTCTTGATCTGGGTGCGGCGTTTTTCCAGCTCCTCGGCCGACGCTTTCGGATCCAGGCCCAGCATGTCCGCGCCGCCCTTGGCCTTGCGTTCGCGGGCCTTGGACACGGCTTTCAGTTCAGCGCGCTCAACCGCGTTCAGCGCGGCGATTTCATCGTTCTCCGGCGTGAATTCGGACGGTTTGCGGCCGCGGCGGCCCGGCACTTTCACGCCCGGCAGCTGGTAGCCGGAGGTATCGATCGAAGCCAGGGTGGCGGCATCGGTCACCTGGTTGACGGCTGGAGCGGCAGTGGTGACGGCCACCGGCGCCGGCTCGGCCTTGGCTTTCACCAGTTTAGACTTCGGCGCGGCCTTGACCACCACGGCCGCGGCATCGCCCTCGGCCACGGCGGCGGCGGCGCTCTTGCGTCCTGCTTTCACGACCTTGACCGGCTCGCCGGCCGCGTCCGCGGCCGGCGCTTCCACCTGCGCGGCGGCATCGGCGGCCGCGCTCAGGCGGGTTTTCTTTTTGACTACCGTTACTTTGCTCGCTGCCTCTTCATTATCGATCACATAAGATAGAGTCGTCTTCGGCACCACCAGCGGAGCTGCGCTGGCACGGGTAGGCTTCTTGACGGACAACGTTAAAGTTTTCGGTTTTGTCATTAAAATCTCTCAATGCGTACACGCCAAAAATTGCAAAAAAGCTAGCCCCGCGCCGACCACGATAGGTGCGCCTGGGTGGAAATGTTGTAATTTAGCTGACGATTATCTGCGGAATAAAAAAAGCCCGCTTCCAGCCACGGGCTTGTTTCTCTTTTCAGGGAAGATCGCACGGTGTTGCGTTAGTGCGTCGAGCATTATACACGTTTTGGGCCGCCAACGCACGTCTTTGCGCGCCCCTAAGTCCGTTCTAAGCATGATCAATTGAACACAATGGTCTAAAAGGCACTGCATTCCGCTGGTGCGCATGATATGCTGACGGCTGTTGCTTAACCTATGAAGTCGATGAACACTAGTCTTACCCCACAGCCACCGGCCGCAGAGCCAGCTACGGCTGCCTCCACTCCGGCGCCGGCCGCGCAGTCCCCGCGCAGCCTGCTGAAACAATTGCAAACTCAATTCCCGGCCTTCCGTGATTTCCTGCCGCTGTCGATCGGCATCGACAAGCAGCTGCTGGCCGTGATGCCCGAGCTGGATCGCAAGACCATGCGCACTGCGCTGGGCATCCACACCGGTTCGTTGCGCTATCTGAAAGTCATGGAAAAAGCCAAGGTGCGCCATGACCTCGACGGCACGCCGGGCGCCGAAGTGACCGACACCCACCGCGCCCACGCCACCCAGGTGCTGCAGGAACGCTACAAGAAGGAAGCGGAACGCAAGAAAGCCGAGCGCGAAGCCAAGGCCGCCGAGGAAGCGGCCCGCGTGCGCGCCGACAAGCTGAATCAGCTGGCCGCCAAGTTCTCCAAGAAAGGCTGAGTTGGATAGCCAGACCGTGGCGGCAGAAGACGATCTGCCGCCCTACATCGGCCTCCGCCTGGCCGATGTGCAGATGGTGGTCACGCCGGAACAGGCCGCGGCGGCACGCGATGCGCTGCGGGTCTGCGACGCCATCGGTTTCGATACCGAATCCAAGCCTACCTTCATCAAGGGCGAGACCTCGACCGGTCCGCACCTGATCCAGTTTTCCACCGATAAGCAGGCTTACCTGATCCAGATCGGCGCCAGCGCCGAGCCGCATATCCGCGCCGCTTTGCTGGCGGTGCTGGAATCGCCATTGCCGCTGAAGATCGGCTTCGGCCTGTCGGACGACGTCAAGCGCCTGCATGCCAAGCTCGATATCCGCTGCGCCGGCATTGTCGACATGTCGGTGGTGCTGCGCACGCCGGGCCAGCGCAACGATCTTGGCGCCAAGACGGCGGTGGCCAAGTTCTTCGGCCTCAAGTTGCAAAAGTCCAAGAAGATTTCCACCACCAACTGGGCGTTGCCGCGCCTGAACGAAAAACAGATTCTGTACGCCGCCGACGACGCCCATGTGGCGCTGCGCGTCTACCGTCACTGGATCGCGCTGGGCAACAAGCTACCGCCGCTGAAACCGTTCAAACTGCCGAAGCCGGCTAAAACCGGGTTATCCTAGCCATGCGGCCGCCATGCGCCGCCTGAACAAGGAGTCGTATGCCGATTTTTGCCGCATTCAGTCTTGCCGCCGCCATCAGCGCGGCGCCCGCCGCCGCCGACGACACACTGGAGCAGCGTCTCGCCGCCTGCCTGGCCTGCCATAGCGTGAAGGAGCACGGCGACGTCTACTTTCCCCGCATCGCCGGCAAGCCGGCCGGCTACCTCTATAACCAGCTGCGCAATTTCCGCGACGGCCGCCGCCATTATCCGATGATGACCTATATGGTGACGCAGCTGCCGGACGCGTACCTGCGCGAGATTGCCGACTATTTCGCCGCCCGGCACCCACCGTACGCCACGGCTGCCGCCGGCAGCGCGGGCGGCGCCGGCGCCGCCCAGCTGGCGCGCGGCGAAGCCCTGGTGCGGCAGGGCGACACCGGCAAAAAGATACCGGCCTGCGTGGCCTGCCATGGCGCGGCGCTGACCGGCGTCGAGCCGGCCACGCCGGGTCTGCTGGGCCTGCCCAGCGATTACATCAACGCCCAGTTCGGCAACTGGAAAAACCGCAGCCGCCGCGCCGCCGCGCCCGACTGCATGGCCGACATCGCCGCCCGCCTGAGCGAGGCCGACGTGGCTGCCGTTTCCGCCTGGCTCAGCAAACAGCCGCCCGACGCTGCCGCCCGCCCCGCCACCAGCCTGCCGGCACCCGCGCCGCTCGCCTGCGGCAGCGTTCCCGCGCCGGCGGCAAGCGCCAGCGACCGCGCCGCGCACGCCGCAGCCGCAGCCCCGGCCACCGGTGCTGGCGCAGCATCGGGCTCCGGCGCCAGCGGCGCCACGGGGAGCGCGAAATGAGGAAAATCGTTTATACCGTTACCGGCCTCGCGCTGGCCGCCGCGCTGGTGGCCGGCGCGCTGTTGGCGCAACAATTCCGCACCAGCGACGCCGGCCCGCCGGGCGCCGCCACCGCCGCGCTGGCGCCGGCCGAGCGCATCGCCCGCGGCGCTTACCTCGCCAGGGCCGGCGACTGCATGACTTGCCACACCACGCGCGGCGGCCAGCCGTATGCCGGAGGCCGTGCCCTGCAAACGCCGTTCGGCAATGTCATTTCGCCCAACATCACGGCCGACCGCGCTACCGGCATCGGCACCTGGACGGCGGACGACTTCTGGCGCGCGCTCCATCACGGCCAGTCGCGCGACGGCCGTCTGCTCTACCCGGCCTTCCCCTACACCAACTACACCCGCATCACCCGCGACGACGCGGACGCCTTGTACGCCTATTTCCAGACCGTGCCGGCCGTGAACCAGCCCAGCCAGCCGCATCAGCTGCGCTTCCCCTACAAGCTGCAGATCGCTCTGGCCGCCTGGCGCGTGCTGTATTTCAAGCCGGAGACCTATGTGCCGGAAAGCGCGCAATCGGTGGAATGGAACCGGGGCGCCTATCTGGTGCAAGGGCTGGGCCACTGCAGCGCCTGCCACAGCGCGCGCAATCCGCTCGGCGCGCAGGAAGGCGAAACCCTGTCCGGCGGCATGATCCCGGCGCAAGGCTGGTATGCGCCGGCGCTGAACGCGCGCGGCGACTGGCAGCAGGACCATCTGGCGGCGCTGCTGAAAACCGGCGTGTCGCCGCGCGCCGCCGTGTTCGGGCCGATGGCGGAAGTCGTGCGGGAAAGCCTGCAGTACTTGAACGAGCGCGACATCAACGCCATGGCGATCTACCTGAAAGCGCTGCCGCCCGAGGCCGCGCCGCCGGCCTTCGAGCGCGACAGCGGGCCGCAAGCCGCCGCCTTCCTCGCGGCCGGCGCCAGGCTGTACGAACAGCATTGCGCCGACTGCCACGGCGCCGATGGCGCCGGCAAGCCGCCGGCCTATCCGCCGCTGGCCGGCAACCGCGCGTTGACCATGGATAATGCCGTGAATCCGATCCGCATCGTGCTGAACGGCGGCTTCGCGCCGGGCACGGCCGGCAATCCGCGTCCGTACAGCATGCCGCCGTTTGGCCACGCGCTGAACGATACGGAAGTGGCGCAGGTTGTGTCCTACCTGCGCAGTGCATGGGGCAATAGCGCGCCGCCGCTCAACGGCACCGACGTCAACCGCTACCGCGCCATCCCGCTGGAGTGATTACGGCTCGACGAAGCCGATGCGGTCGGTGGTGGCGTTGCGCGCGTCCTGCACCGAGATCTTGCCCTCGGCCAGCAGCGCGCGCAGCGAGGTGTTCATGGTGTGGCACCCCTCGCCCGGCTTGTCCTCCATCCAGATGCGCAGGTTGGAGATCTGGCCTTCGGCGATCATCTCCGTGACTTCCGGATTATTGGTCAGGCACTCGGTGGCGAGGTAGTAGCGCTCGCCCTTGACGGCCGGCAGCAGCGCCTGGCACAGCACGCCACGCAAGGCGTGCGCCAGGGCTTGCGCCTGCGGCTCGGTATTGCCCAGCAGGCGCATCATCTTTTGCAGGCCCAGCTCGGTCGAACGCGCGTGCAGCGTAGCCAGCACCAGCGGGCCGGCTTCGGACAGCGCCAGCGCTTCCTGCGCCGTTTGCGCATCGCGGATTTCGCCGATGCAGATCACATCCGGCCGCTCGCGCAGCGCATCCAGCGCGCCGAGGTAGAAGCTCTCGACGTCGCCGTCAAAACCCACCTCGCGCTGGGTGATCACGCACTGGCGCTGCGGTATCAGCGTTTCCACCGGATCTTCAATTGTGATGATGTGGCCGGAGCGGTGCTTGTTGATCTCGTCCAGCATGGAGGCGATGGTGGTCGACTTGCCCTGGCAGGTGTCGCCGATAATCAGCACCAGCCCGCTGGTCAGCCTGGCGAAATTCTGTTCGTGCTTGCCCAGGCCCAGATTGGCCAGCGGCATCGGCTCTTTCGGGAAGCGGCGGATCACGCAACCGAGGCGCTTGCGGCCCTGGAAACTGAAACAGTTGGCGCGGATGCGCGCCGTGTGCAGATCGACCGCGCGGTCAAAGGCGCGGTCCTGGATGCGCTCGGCCCAGTTGGGCTCGACCACCTCGAAGAATTCCTGCAATTCCTCGCGCGTGATGGGCGAATCGGTGACCGCCACCAGCCCTTTCGGCTGGCGCAGCATCAGGGGACTGTTCTGGTGGATGAGGATATCGCTGAAAATCAGCTTGGAATTGAGCAGGTGCAGAATCTGCTCGACCAGCGTGCCGAAGACCGGATGGTCTTCGTTCTCGATGTAGCTCAGGGTGCGTATTTGCGACGATTGGTAGTGTTCCATCTCTGCTCAAATCCTCCGTGGGGCCCGGATGATTATATGAGAAAAACTTGCAATGTCGAAACTTTTTCAGCTGCGGATCCTGGGATAGCGGAAACCGTTGCGCAAATCCATACTGAAGCGCTCGCCGTTGGCGGTCACCAGCACGTGTTCGGGCGGTTCCTCGCCGGCCAGCGGGCGATAGAACACCGGCAAGCCCTCGGCCTTGCGCAGCATCTCATCGCAGCGCTCATACACATTCGGGCAGCCGGTGTCGGCCAGCAGGGCTTGCACGATCGGCACTTTCCAGGCGTCGACGCCGGCCGACTGAAACTGGCAGATCAGGTAGCCGGCGGTGCCGCCATAGCTGTCGACCAGCAGGCCGGGCAAGCCGTCGTCATCGCCGCGGATCACCGGCACCAGATCGGTCGGCGCGGCCGCGCGCACTGCGGCGGCGCGCTTGGCGATGGCGGCGCGCACGCGGCGCTTCATCATGGCGTGATCGACCGGCTCGTCCTCCTTGTAGCTCCAGATGCGGGCCCGCACCTCGGCGTTGGGATTGTAGGCCGCGCGAGCCAGGAACTGGCGCGCGGAGGTCTGCACGATGGCGGTGGCGCCCGGCTTGTTCTTTTCTTGCGGGCGGCCGTCGACGCGCTCGATGGCGGTGGCGTAAATCAGGAGATCGCCGGCCAGCAGGCGTTTTTCCTTGCCCTGTTTGATAGTGATGGTAAGCATAGGCGGAATGATACCTCATGCGCCGTCCATTCCCGGCGCAGCGCATTCCAGGCCGCGCGTGCTGCAATCTGTCGCAGCGCGGTTCCGGACGGCGGCTGGAATCCGTACCATGCGACTCAAGACAACCAAGGAGAGCATCATGAGCACTCGTCGCACCATCGTTAGCACCCTGTTCCTGTCGGCCGGCCTGCTGGCCGCCGCCACCCCGGCCACGGTTGCCCAGGCCGGCCCCCTCAGCTGGCTGAGCGGCGGCGAGCGGGTGCAAGGCAGTGGCAAGATCGTTAGGCAAAACCGCGAGGTCGGGCATTTCAGCGCGCTGTCGATCGGCGTGAACGGCGATGTGGAAATCCGCCTCGGCAACACCGAAGGCGTGAGCGTGGAAACCGATGACAACCTCCAGCCGCTGCTGGAAACCGCGGTGGAAAACGGCACACTGCGCGTGCGGCCGGTCAAGAACAACCTCAAGCTCGACACCCGCACCATGAAAATCGTCGTGCAGGCGCGCACGCTGGACAAGCTGTCCATTGGCGGTTCGGGCAATGTCACCGCCGACAAGCTGCGCGGCGAGAACCTGACCATCGACGTCGGCGGCTCCGGCTCGATCAGTGTTGGCCAGCTGGAAAGCGAATCGGCCGCCATCGCGCTGGGCGGCAGCGGCAGCCTGAAAGCGGCCGGCAACACCGAGCGCCTGCAGGTGTCGATCGGCGGCTCGGGCCGGGTGCAGCTGGGCCAGCTGCAAGCGCGCGATGCCGTGGTCAGCATCGGCGGCTCCGGCCAGGCCACCGTCTGGGCCAAAAAATCGCTCAATCTGAGCGTGGCCGGCTCGGGCGACATCAACTACTACGGCGACCCGCAAATCAGCAAAAGCATCATGGGTTCCGGCACCATCAAACGCCTGGGCAGCACCCCGCAAAACTGACCTCAGCCATACGCGGCAGGCGAATTTCTGGCAAAGTAGCGGGTGTTTATGAACGGAGACTTTCCCATGACTATCCCCACCTACCCAGATACCCGCCTGCTGATCGCCAACGAATGGGCCGACGCCACAGGCGGCAAGACCATTCCGGTGCTGAACCCGGCCACCGGCAAAACCATCGGCACGGTGGCGCACGCAAGCATCGCCGACCTCGATCGGGCACTGGCTGCGGCGCAAAAAGGTTTTGAAGCCTGGCGCAAGGTGCCGGCCTTCGAGCGCGCCGCCATCATGCGCCGCGCCGCCAGCCTGCTGCGCGAGCGCGCCGACGAAATCGGCCGCCTGCTGACGCAGGAACAGGGCAAGCCTTTGGCGCAGGCGCGCGGCGAGGCGCTGGCTGGCGCCGATATCATCGACTGGTTCGCGGCGGAAGGCATGCGCGTGTATGGCCGTATCGTCCCGTCCCGTAATCCGGCGGCGCAGCAGCTGGTGCTGAAAGAACCGGTCGGCCCGGTGGCGGCGTTCACGCCGTGGAACTTCCCGATCAACCAGGTGGTGCGCAAGCTGGCCGCCGCGCTGGCCACCGGCTGCTCCTTCCTGTGCAAGGCGCCGGAAGAGACACCGGCCTCGCCGGCTGCGCTATTCCAGTGCTTCGTGGACGCCGGCGTGCCCGCGGGCGCGGTAGGGCTGGTGTTCGGCGATCCGGCCGAGATTTCCAACTACCTGATTCCGCATCCGGTGATCCGCAAAGTGACCTTCACCGGTTCGACGCCGGTCGGCAAGCAGCTGGCCGCGCTGGCCGGTGCGCACATGAAGCGCGTGACCATGGAGCTGGGCGGCCACGCGCCGGTGATCGTGGCCGATGACGCCGACGTCGCACTGGCGGTGGAGGCCACCGGCGGCGCCAAGTTCCGTAACGCCGGCCAGGTGTGCATCTCGCCGACCCGCTTCCTGGTGCACAACAGCATCAAGGATGAATTCACGCGCGCGCTGGTGGCGCATGCCGAACGTCTGCAACTGGGCAATGGTCTGGTGGAAGGCACGACGCTGGGTCCGCTGGCCAATGCCCGTCGCGTGGCGGCCATGAGCAGCGTGGTGGAAGATGCGCGCGCCAAGGGCGCCAAAATCGCCACCGGGGGCGAGCGCGTGGGCACCGAGGGCAACTTCTTCGCGCCGACCATTCTGGCCGATGTGCCGCTGAACGCCAGCGTGTTCAATGATGAACCGTTTGGCCCGGTGGCGGCGATTCGCGGCTTCGACAGTCTGGATGAGGCGATTGCGGAAGCCAACCGCCTGCCGTTTGGCCTGGCCGGTTATGCCTTCACCCGTTCGATCAAGCATGCGCACCAGCTGATGCACAATGTGGAGGTGGGCATGCTGTGGCTGAACCAGCCGGCCACGCCAAGCGCCGAGATGCCGTTTGGCGGCATCAAGGATTCGGGCTATGGTTCGGAGGGCGGTCCGGAAGCGCTGGAAGCCTACCTCAACACCAAGGCGGTGTCGCTGCTGGGCGTGTAATCCTTTTCAGTCCCCGGCAAACAACTGCCGGGGACTGGCGCCACCGATCAAGGCACTGATCCACGTACGCAACTGAGCGCAGTCCGCATTCGTGATGTCGTCCACGGCCTTGACCGGTAAATCGGCACCGCACGTCAAGTCATTCAACACCTGACGGAGTGCGCGGCGCTCGCCTAATTGCATGCCTTCCTGCATTCCTTGCTGCCTGCCCTGCTCCCGGCTCTCATCCGGCCCCGTCAGCAGACGATCAAAGAACTCGTCAGTAAACACGTCGTCGAATTTGTATTTTCTGTTCGGTGGCATAAGCGTGTCCTCCTCTCGATCCATCATAGTTTCGCCATAGTCGTCTTGCAAGGTGAGCCGCAGCCAGCGCGTCAGGCTTTCCCGCGCTGGCGCCAGATCAGCTTGCCGCACGCGCTGCGCAAACGCAGCGGCGGCAATTCGCACTTCGCTCTCCGTGACCGCACGCAGAACACGGAATAGCAAGCCAACGATATCTCCACGCACGCCGTCGTGGTACTGATCGATTAACAGGTAACGCTGGCTCGCCTGGAGTTGCTCCAGCCCGGCGGGCGGCGGCAGCATCAGTTGCGCCAGTTCGGTAGCGGCACGCCAGGGTCGGCGCCCGTGGTAAAACACGATGGGCAGCACCGGCGGCAACTTGCCGTGCTTGCTCAGCTTGTGCTGCGCCACCAGATCCTGGTACAGCAGGCCGATATACACCTGCATGCGCAACGCCATCCACTTATCGGGCCGCGACTGGAACTCCAGCAGGATGTAGACATATACCCATTCGCCGCCTATCCGCGCGCGCCACACCACATCTTCATACCGCCCCTTGCCCTGCTCGCTCGCGTAGCTGGCGTTGACGCGCTCGAACGCCGCCACCGGCAAAGCCTGCGCCCATTCGGCCGGCAGGAAACCAGCCACCAGGTCGCGCACAATTTCCGGGTGGGAGAACAGTTGCTTGTAAAGCGTGTCGCCGCGGGTCGTCATGAAAAAATATTCTAGCGTTCGATTGCATTGCCGAGTACGCTAGGCGGCGAGCTGGGTTTGGCTCTCCTCAACAAAACGACATGGAGAATGACTTGAAAGCGATCACCTCGTCTCTTCTGATGCTGGCCTGCGCGGCCGCGTGCGCAGCAGAACCCGCCACCATTGCCATCAAGGCGGCCCACATGGTCGACGTGCGCAACGGTACGCTGGTCGACAACGCCGTGGTGCTGGTGCGCGGCGACCGCATCAACGCCGCCGGCAGCAAGCTGGCCATCCCTGCCGGCGCGCAAATCATCGACCTCGGTAACAAGACCCTGCTGCCCGGCCTGATCGATTCCCACACCCACATCACCGGTGCGCCGGAAGACTCTGGCTACAGCATCATCGCCAAGTCGGTGCCGCGCGTGACGCTGCAGGGCGCCAAAAACGCGCTGACCACGCTGCGCGCCGGCTTCACCACCATCCGCGACGTTGGCGCCGACAATTACACCGACATCGGCCTGCGCGACGCCATCAATGACGGCGACGTGCCCGGCCCGCGCATCCTCGCCTCCGGCCCGCCGCTCAGCATCACCGGCGGCCACTGCGACGAGACCATGCACGCGCCCGAATACAAGATCACCGCCCTCGGCGTGGCCGACGGCGTCGATGAGGCGCTGAAGGTCACCCGCCGCAACATCAAGTACGGCGCCGACGTCATCAAGATTTGCGCCACCGGCGGCGTGCTGTCCTTCGGCGACGACCCGCGCACCTCGCAATACACGCTGGAAGAATTAAAAGCCATCGTCAGCGACGCCCACCGCCTCGGCCGCAAGACCGCCGCCCACGCCCACGGCGGTGACGGCATCAAGCTGTCGGTGCTGGCCGGCATCGACTCGATCGAGCACGGCTCCTACATCGACGACGAAGGCATCAAGCTGATGAAGGAACACAAGACTTACCTGGTGCCGACGCTGTACCTGGGCGACTGGCTGATTGAAAACGCCGAAGCCATCAAGCTGCCCAAGCCGCTGCTGGAAAAAGCCAAGGTGGTGCTGCCGGCCGCGCGCGGCAATATCGCCAAGGCCATCAAGGCCGGCGTGCCGATCGCCTTCGGCACCGACGCCGCCGTCTATCCACACGGCCTGAACGCGCGCGAATTCGGCGTGCTGGTCAAGCTGGGCATGACGCCGGCGCAGGCCATCCGCACCGCCACGGTGAACGCGGCCGATCTGCTGGGCTGGAGCGACAAGGTGGGCAGCATCGAGGCCGGCAAGTACGCCGATCTCATCGCCGTGGATGGCGAGCCGCTGAAGGATGTGCGCACACTGGAGCAAGTCCAGTGGGTGATGAAGGGCGGCGCGGTGGTGAAATAATCAGTGCTGATGCGCCGGCGCGCCAGCCGGCGCCGGCAAGACCTCCAGCACCGGCGCGGGCGCTTTCATCTTGTCGCCGGCGATTTCATCCCATGCCACGCTGACCTTGCCGCACTCCTGCACGATGCGGAAGTACAGCTTGCCCGGTTCGCCGGACAGCTTCACCTGCATCACGAATTCGTCGAAATACGCATCCGGCAGCGAACCGCCCTTCCAGCTGATTTCATGCAGCGCGCCGTTATCGGTCACGCTGATTTTCCAGCCGGGCTTGGGCATCGGCTTGGCGTGGGTGGCGCCATCCGGCAGCGTGACGGTCAGGCCGGTGGTGGCCTTGCCGTCGCAACCATGGCCGACGCGGAAGGCCAGCTTCTGGTACGTGCCCGCCGTGGCTGTCGCCTGATCCAGCGTGACGTGGGCCTGGGCGGCGGCGGCGCCCAGCAGCGCCAGCAAGGTAAAGCACTTCTTCATCGCGAACTCCTTGGCTTAGCGCTCGGACTTCAAAACCTCGCGCACGATCTCCACAGTGGCCGTGCCATCGGTCAGCCAGATCTGGCCGTCCTGGATGGTGCATTGTAACTGCATGGTGCGCTGGGCCATTTTGCCCAGTTGTTCGGTGGCGTCGGCGTTGAAGTCGACCACGGTCAGGTTCTTGCAGCGCTCGACCTTGTTGGCCAGGCCTTTCCACCAGATGTGGCTGGTCGCGGCGTAGCTGTACACGTAGACGTGCTCCGAACGGCCGCAAGCCTTGAGGATGATTTTCTCGTCCGGCTGGCCGATCTGAATCGACAGCTCGATGGCGCCGGTCAGGTCTTTATGCCACAGGTCCGGCTCCTCGACGTCGAACAGGCCCTTGGTAAAGGTCAGCGCTTCGTTGGCGTGGATGGCGAAGGCCAGCAGGCGCACCATCATGCGCTCGTCGGTTTCGGACGGATGGCGCGCCAGCGTCAGCTGGTGGGTTTCGTAGTAATTGCGGTCCATGTCCGCAATCGACAGTTCTGCTTTGTAAATTGTTGCTTTGAGGGCCATCTAAAATTCTCTTACTTGAATACCACGGTTTTGGCGCCGTTCTGCAAAACGCGGTGCTCGACAAACCATTTCACCGCGCGCGCCAGCACCACGCACTCGACGTCGCGGCCAATGGCGGACAGGGTTTCCGCATCCATCGAATGATCGACGCGCTCGACGTCCTGCTCGATGATCGGGCCTTCGTCCAGGTCGCCGGTGACAAAGTGCGCGGTCGCGCCGATCAGCTTGACGCCGCGGTGATGCGCCTGCGCATACGGCTTGGCGCCCTTGAAGCTCGGCAGGAAGGAATGGTGAATATTGATCGCCTTGCCTTTCAGCGCCGTGCACAGGCCCGGCGACAGGATTTGCATGTAGCGCGCCAGCACCACCAGGTCGATCTTGTGATTGTTGATCAGCTCGATGATTTTGGCTTCCTGCGCCAGCTTGTCCTCCAGCGGCGCGCCGGTGGCCAGCGGCAGGTGGTGGAACGGAATGTTGTAGCTGGCGGCCAGCTGGTAGAAGTCCATGTGGTTGGACACGATGGCCGGAATCTCCACCGGCAGCAAACCGCTCTTGTAGCGGAACAGCAAATCGTTCAGGCAATGGCCGATCTTCGACACCATCAGCATTACGCGCGGCTTGTAGTGAGCGTCGCGCAGTTCCCAGTCCAGCTGCATGTCGGCCGCAAGCAGGCCGAAGTCGGCACGCAGCAGCTCGTCGCCGATATTCCTGTCTTCCAGCGAGAAGTGCACGCGCATGAAGAACAGCTTCGATTCGCTGTCGCCAAACTGCGCCGAGTCGATGATGTTGCAGCCGTGGTCGGCCAGGAAGCCCGAAACGCGATGCACGATTCCGCGCTGGTCCAGGCAAGACAGTGTCAAAATGTATTCGGGATTGCTCATAAAACCGGGATAGGTTGGACAAAAAGATATCTATTGTCGCACGGCTGGCCGTGGACGACAAAAATAGCACGCTCGTGCAATTTAAGATATAGTCATTCCACCCTACACAAGGAGGATATCCATGGAGACAAATCTGCAATTCCGCCTGGCCGCGCGTCCTGTCGGCATGGTCAAGGACAGCGACTGGCAACAGACCGAAGAAGCGCTGCACCCGCTGGCCGACGGTGAAATCCGCGTCAAAGTGTTGTACCTGTCGCTCGATCCGGCCATGCGCGGCTGGATGAACGAAGGCAAATCCTACATTCGCCCGGTGGCCATCGGCGAAGTGATGCGGGCCGGCGGCGTGGGCGTGGTGGTGGAATCGAAGTCGCCCAAATTTGCCGTCGGCGACCACGTTTCCGGCGGCACCGGCGTGCAGCGCTACTGGACCGGCGCGGCCGATGACAAGAGCGGCGCGTTCTATAAAATCGACCCGCGCCTGGCGCCGCCGACCACCTGGCTCAACACGCTGGGCATGCCCGGCATGACCGCCTACTTAGGCCTGCTCGAATCGGGCCAGCCCAAGGCCGGCGAAACCGTGGTGGTGTCGGGCGCGGCCGGCGCGGTGGGCCAGACCGTGGGCCAGGTCGCCAAGCAACTGGGCTGCCGCGTGGTCGGCATTGCCGGCGGCAAGGACAAGTGCGACTTCGTGGTCAAGGAACTGGGCTTCGACGCCTGCATCGACTACAAGAACGAATCGGTCAAGGATGGCCTCAAGCAGCACTGCCCGCAGGGCGTGGACGTCTACTTCGACAACGTCGGCGGCGACATCCTCGACACCGTGCTCACCCGCATCAATCTGAAGGCGCGCATCGTCATCTGCGGCGCCATCTCGCAGTACAACAACACCACGCCGGTCAAGGGACCGTCCAACTACCTGTCGCTGCTGGTCAACCGCGCGCGCATGGAGGGCATCGTGGTGTTCGATTACGCCGACCGCTACCACGTGGGCGTGGCCGCGCTGGCAGGCTGGCTCAAGGACGGCAAGATCAAGAGCCGGGAAGACGTCGTCCAGGGCCTGGAAAACTTCCCGCAAGCGCTGAACATGCTGTTTGAAGGGAAGAACTTCGGCAAGCTGGTGCTGCAGGTGGCCGCTGCCTGAAAACACGGGAACCATCCATCCGCCTCGGCGTCTATGCAAATACCGCCAACCCGCCGAGGATCCATCATGTTCCCACAACTGTCTTCCCCCGCCCTCCGTCAGCAGGCCGAAATCCTGCTGGAGTTTTACATCGACGTCTCGCTGCGCATGCTGCAAACCATGCAGCGGCTGAGTGAACTCAATCTGCAGCTCGGACGCGAGCTGATGGCCAACAGCGGCACCAATGCGCAGCAACTGATGGCCAGCAAGAACGCGTCGCAATTCAACGCCGCCCTCTCCTCGCAACTCTCGCGCTACCAGCCCACCAGCGCGCTGCGTCATTAACTGGAACTTCCGTCAACGTTGCAGCTCTAACCACACAGAGCAGCGGGGCAGCCCGCTGCCTTCTTTCCATTTCCAGACGGAGGTTTATATGGCAAATAATTCAGCAAGCGACAAACCCAAGGGCACGGCCAAGCGTGGCTTTGCGGCCATGGACGAGGCCACCCAGCGCGCCATCGCCAGCAAGGGCGGCCAGGCCGCCCACCAGAAAGGCACGGCCCACGAGTTCGATTCGGAGGAAGCCCGGCGCGCCGGGCAGAAAGGCGGCGAAGCCGTCAGCCGCGACCGCGAGCACATGGCCGCCATCGGCCGCAAGGGCGGCGAGAGCCGCCAGTCCGCCGCCCGCGCCAATGCCGAAAAGAGCCGCGCCGCCGCCTCCGAACAATCGGCCAAAGGAGGCAACAAACAATAAAAGCTTACGTCGGCGTGCCGATGATGACGCTGGACGCCTTGAAGATGGCGCTGGCTTCGTCACCCACTGCGAGGGCCAGCGCATCGCCGCTGTCGCGCGTGACGATGGCGGCGATGGCGCCGCCGCCCGGCAGTTCGATGCTCACTTCCGTGTTCACCGCGCCGGGCAGCACGCGGCTCACCTTGCCGGTCAGCCGGTTGCGCGCCGACAATTTCACGCCGCCCAGGTCGGTGGCGACAATGATCGATGACGCCTTGATCAGGGCAAACGCTTCGGCGCCGACATCGAGACCAAGACTGTCCGTGCTGTCACGCGTAATGGTGGCGACAACGCGCTGGCCGCCGACGATTTCCAGCACTACTTCATCATTGACCGCGCCACGCTTCAACGCCACCACCTTGCCGCTGAACTGATTGCGCGCACTGGTTTTCATCTTCATCCTTTGCAGCAGTAAAAAGTCGTCGGCCAGCGCGTGCGATTGCGCGCTCAGGTGCGCCACAAACTCGCGGTGGGCCGCATCGACCTTGAGAAAATTTTCCACCAACTGCGTGCCGCGCCGCGTCAGGCGCGTGCCGCCGCCGCCCTTGCCGCCGGCCAGGCGCTCCACCAGCGGCTCGCCGGCCAGATTGTTCATCGCTTCGATGGCGTCCCACGCGCCCTTGTAACTCATGCCGACCGCCTTGGCCGCCGCCGTGATCGAACCTTCCGACGCCACCGCCGCCAGCAGCGCCACGCGGTCTTGCCCGCCCAGCTTCTGGCCGTCGATGGTCAGCCATACATTGCCCTGCAATTCCATGGTCATGCCTGCCTCTCCTCCACGATGCGGCCGGCTTCCATGCGCAGCGCATGCTCGCCGAACACGCGCACATCTTCCGCATCGTGCGTGATGATCAGCATGGGAATCGCCAGCCGGCGCTGCAAGGCGTCCAGTTCGGCGCGCATGCGTCCGCGCAGATCCGGGTCAAGCGCGGCAAACGGTTCGTCCAGCAGCAACGCCGAAGGCTGCGGCGCCAGCGCACGCGCCAGCGCCACCCGCTGCCGCTGGCCGCCGGACAGCTGATGCGGAAACTGCTGCGCCACATGCTCCAGCTCAAACGCCCGCAGCCAGTGGCGTATCGCCTCCTCGTCCACGCCGGCGCGCGGATTGCGCCAGCCGCGCCGCAAGCCGAAGCCGATGTTTTGCCGCACATTCAAATGCGGGAACAGCGCATAGTCCTGGAACAGGTAGGCCACATTGCGCTCGCGCGCCGGCACTTCGATGCCGGCCTCACCGTCGTACAGGCAGCGGCCGGCCAGCTCGATGCGGCCCCGGTCCGGCGTCACCAGACCGGCCAGCGCTTTCATCACCAGGCTCTTGCCGGCGCCGGACGGGCCATACACCACCACGCGCTGTCCGGCCGAGGCAAAGCGAGCCTCCAGCTGGAATGTGCGCTCGCCGGAGCGCAGAGTTTTGCTGAGGTCGAGAGAGATTTGCATGGTTACACCAGCGGGTTGCGGTTGGGCGTGAGTTTGTTGGCCGCCACCAGCACGGCGATGCACACCACGGAAGTAATGATCACCAGCAGGTTGGCATGATCGTCCTGCCCGGCCTGCACCGCCTCGTACACGGCAATCGACAAGGTCTGCGTCTTGCCGGGAATGCTGCCGGCCACCATCAGCGTGGCGCCGAATTCCCCCATGGAGCGCGCAAAGGCCAGCAAGGCGCCGCCCAGCACGCCGCGCCACGCCAGCGGCAAGGTCACGCGCAGAAATACTCCCAACGGTGACAGCCCCAGCACCTGCGCCGCCTGCTCCAGTTGCGTATCGACGCTTTCAAACGCGGCGCGCGCGCCTTTCAGCACCAGCGGAAACGCCACCACGGCCGCCGCGATCACCGCCGCCTGCCAGGTGAAAATCAGGTTGACGCCGAAATGCTGTTGCAACCAGGCGCCCACCACGCCATTGCGGCCGATCACCACCAGCAGGTAATAACCGAGTACGGTGGGCGGCATCACCATCGGCAGCGTCAGCAGCGCATCCAGCAATTCGCGGCCGGGGAAGCGCTTGCGCGCCAGCAGATAGCCGAGCGCCACGCCCAGCAGCAGATCGATCAGCGTGGCCCAGCAAGCCACTTTCAGCGACAGCCGCAGCGCTACCCAGGCGGGATCGAGCAGATTCATTTACGGACGACCGAAACCGTACCTGGCCAGGATGGCCTGCCCCGCCGGCGACAGCACGTAATCGACAAACCTGCGACCTGCCGCCGCTTGCGGGCCGGCGGCGATGACGGCGATCGGATACCGCACCGGCGTTTCGGTCGGCACCGTGGCCACTACCATTACCTTGTCCTTGACGATGGCGGCATCGGTGGCATAGACGAAACCGGCATCCACCTCGCCGCGCGCCACATAATCCAGACACTGACGCACCGAGGCGCCAAGGATCAGCTTGGGCTCGACCGCCGCCCACAATCGGGCGTGTTCCAGCGCGGCCCTGGTGTAACGGCCCACCGGCACGCTGGCCGGATTGCCGATGGCGATGCGCGCCACGCCGGCCTGCGCCACGTCGGCCAGGCTCTTCACCATCGCCTTGCCGCCCTGCGGCGCGATCAGCACCAGGCTGTTGCTGGCGAAGTTCTTGCGGGTGCCGGCGGCCAGCAGCTTGAGGTTGTCGGCCCTGTCCATGGCATCCTGGTCGGCCGAGGCAAACACGTCCACCGGCGCGCCCTTGGCGATCTGCTGCACCAGCGGGTCGGAGGCGGCAAAGTTGAACAGCACCTTGTCGCCGGTGTGCTCCTTCTCAAAGGCCGCGCCGATCTCCCTGAAGGCATTGGTCAGGCTGGCCGCCGCCGATACCGTCATCTCCGCCGCGCTTGCCGCGCCACCCAGCAACATCAACGCCATCGCCACACGTTTCTTCACCATGCCTCCTTCATCACCGCAATATACTCAATTATATAGCGATTGACGTGGTAAAGTTGCGGCTCGCTATTTTTTTGCCACCTGTCCATGTCTCACCTGAAGTACCTCAGCGCCTACAACGAGCAAGTCCAGCAGCAAGTATCGCAACTGATCGCCCAGAACAAGCTGGGCGAGATCCTGCTCAAGCGTTACAGCAAGCCGCACGATCTGCGCACCGACCGCGCGCTGTACCAGTACGTTCAGGATTTGAAGGCGGAATTCTTGCGCAACGCCGAACCGATCAACAAGGTCGAATACGACAGCAAGATTCACGTGATCAATCACGCGCTGGGGCTGCACACGTCCGTGTCGCGGGTACAGGGCGGCAAGCTCAAGGCCAAGCATGAGATCCGGGTGGCCACCATGTTCAAGGAGGTGCCGCTGGAATTCCTGCGGATGATCGCCGTGCACGAGCTGGCGCACATCAAGGAAAAGCAGCACGACAAGGCCTTCTACAAGCTGTGCACCTATATGGAGCCCAACTATCATCAATACGAATTCGACCTGCGCCTCTACCTGACCCAGCTGGAAACCGAAGGCCGCAAGTTGTGGGCCTAGGCTTTACACCATGCGGCGCAGCAGCGCCGCGCCGTCGTTCTCCACCATCATCAGCGCCGCGTGCTGCGGACGCACCAGTTCCTGCTCGGTGGCGTGGCGCACGAAGCTGACCAGGCCATCGTAATAACCGTCCACGTTCAGCAAGCCGATCGGCTTGGCGTGGATGCCCAGCTGCGCCCAGGTCAGCACCTCGAACAACTCTTCCAGCGTACCGAGGCCGCCCGGCATGGCGATGAAGCCGTCGGCCAGTTGCGCCATCATGGCTTTGCGCTCGTGCATATCCTTGACGATGAACTGGCGCGTCAGACCGGTGTGCCCTACTTCGCGCTCCATCAGCGCGGTGGGAATCACGCCGGTGACTTCGCCGCCGAGGCGCAGCACTTCATCGGCGATCACGCCCATCAGCCCAACCTTGCCGCCGCCATAGACCAGCGACAGATTGCGATCCACCAGCGCCCGCGCCAGTGCGCGCGCCTCTTCCGCAAAGCGCGGGGACGCGCCGGGATTGGCGCCGCAGTACACACAAATCGACTTATTTTCCAATTTCACCACTCAGTTTTTCCTCTTCCAGTTCTTTCAGCGCCGCCGCCTGGTCCAGCCGCTCGGTAGCGTCGCGCACGTTACAGCAGGCGGCCTGCCGGTATAGTTCCACGGCTTGCGCCGCCTTGGTTTTCTTGTCCAGCATCTGCAAGGCGCGCGCGTACTGGATGCGGACGATGGCGGAATCGGGATTCAGCTTCAGCGCCTCCTCAAAATGGCGATAGGCCTCATCCTTCTTCACGCCGTAGGTCAGGCCGGCCAGCACCGCGCCCACCTTGTCCAGAATCTCGGCGTGGTACACGCCCATCGCCGTATGCGCATCGGCGCGCTGCGGCGCCAGCTTGAGCGCCATGTCGAGACTGCGCTTAACCCTGGCGCCCAGTCCCTGCGCCAGCGCCTTCACCACCGAAATCCCCTGCGAATACTGGCCCAGCGCATACGCATGCCAGTAATAGCCGGCCGGATTGTCCGGCTGCTCCAGTTGCTGCCGTTCGCAGCGTTCGGCCACGCATTCGAAGGTGGCCAGACGCTTCTTCTCGTTCGGCTCCAGATAATTGGTGTGCATGCAGATGGCTTTGTGCGCCACCGCGTATCCGTTGACGCCCACGTCCAGCCCCAGCCGCGCCGCCCGTTCGAACTCGCCGGCATGAAAGGCGATCCACGCCTGCAGCAACGCCGGGTGCGTGGGAAACGCCTCGCGGTCGCCGGCATGCAGCTGCGGCCAGGCCGCCTGCAGGCTCTCCGGCGTGTAATGATATGCAGGATCGGGATACGGGAAAGTGGTCCACGCCATGAGGCCTCCGGTCTACTTCAACTTCTTCAGATATTCTTCGGACAGTTTCTGGAACAGCAAGCTGGTCTCATTGCGCAGATAAGGGCCGATCTGCGACAGCACCTGATAGCAGCCGCGCGCCAGCGCATCGGCCATCGATTGCTGCTCGCTGTATTTGCGCGGATTGCGCACGTATTCGTAGGACAGCCAATAGGTCGCCACCACCACCATATTGGTGGCCATGGCGTCGATGGCGGTGTCGGACGCCTCCAGCGATTTCTCGCTGCGCAAGTCTTCGCACAGCTGCTTGGCGACCTTGATCTTGTGCGCAAGGATCTGCTTGAAGTGCAGTTCCAGCTTGCGGTTGCGCGACAGCAGATCGTTCAGGTCGCGGTAGAAGAAACGATAACGCCAGATCAGCTCAAACATCAGGTGCAGGTACAGCCACACGTCCTCGATGTTGGAGCGGCGGCCGTTGGGCACGGTCAGGATGCGCTCGATCTCGGCTTCAAACTGGACGAAGATCGAGTTGACGATGTCGTCCTTGTTACGGAAGTGGTAGTACAGATTCCCCGGCGAGATGTTCATCTCTTCGGCGATCACCGTGGTGGTGATATTGGGCTCGCCGAATTCATTAAACAAACGCAAAGACAACTCTAAAATGCGTTCGCGGGTACGGCGGGGGGCTTTTTGTAGCATAGCAGGGAGACCTCTGTTTATTCTGGTGCAAGCATAACACTGATGCTCGCCACAGAGGAACACCTGCACAGGCTTTTACGCGCACATTGCGCGCAGATGCCGTTATTTAGCCTTTTTCGCGGCCGGTTTCTTGACGGCTGCCTTCTTCGCGGCCGGCTTTTTCGGCGCCGGCTTGCCGGCCTTGGCCGCAGTCTTTTTCGCCACCGGTTTGCCGGACAGCGCGGCCACTTGCTTGCTCAGCTCGTCGATCCGCTGGTGCAGGGCATCGACTTCCTGCCGCGTCGGCACGCCGATCGAGCTCAGGGCGCGCAGCACGCGCTCCTCGAACAGCTGCATCGAAAAGAACTTGCCCTCATCTTCCTGCGCCTTGGCGAAAGCGGCCAGGCCGGCCTGCCAGATCTCTTGCGACGACATGCGCACCGCATCCAGTTGCTGGTCGTCGCTCTTCTTTAACTTCTTCGCCATGTCCATCCCATGAGTGCTGTTTGCCGATATTTTATTCTAGCCGAGCCGTTCTAGAGAATGGTTACTAATGCGGCAGAGCACATCGGCCGGCATCTGGTGCGGCTGTGACCTGCTACCCTAAATTAGTACGGTGCTAAGCTAGAGTCTGCCAACTGGGAGGCAGGCATGAAAAAGCGATTCACGGAAGAGCAGATCATTGCGGTACTCAAGGAGGCCGAAGCCGGCACCAAGGTGTCGGACCTAAGCCGGAAATATGGCATTGCCGAGGCTACGTTCTACAACTGGAAAGCAAAGTTCGGCGGCATGA
>Ga0102590_1000248_pt1 | contig 139820 bp, 139 predicted proteins | sample AraplaMF_Col_mMF_FD_76859 | JGI IMG/M metagenome (GOLD analysis project Ga0102590, IMG submission 76859) | Arabidopsis root microbial communities from the University of North Carolina, USA - plate scrape MF_Col_mMF | ecosystem: Host-associated > Plants > Roots > Endosphere | place: USA... | reverse complement strand
TCCACATGCTTGCCCGCCTCGACCCAGAAGACATCGGCGCGGCCGGAATATTCCTTCATGATCGACAGCCCGTTCCAGCTCCCCGACATCAGCAGAGCGCCGACGCCGACCGCCGCCAGGATCAGGAACAGCACCCGCATTCCCGGCGGAGGCTCAAGCCGCGTGATGGCATCGGCGGCCAGAAGCGCGAAGGCGAACAGCAGGATCCAGAAGCCCGAGGCGGGAGAGACACGGGCATAGGTATTGCCGGCCGGCGTCAGGAAGGTCGCCGCATACCCGATTGCAAGCGTCAGCGCCGCAAGTGCTGCGACGGCGGCAAGCAGCTTAATCCACGGCGACGTACGAAACAGTGCCGCGGCAGTCGCGGCAACGAGCAGGCCGGCCAGGCTCCAGCCCGCCCAGGCCGGCAGCGATTGCAGCATGGCCTCCGCCTGTCCCTGCACGATGCGGTTGGGCTTGAGCGTCGCAAAGGACGACCAGAGGGCGCCATAGACGGCAAGAAGGGCGATGACGAAACCGAGCTTATCGAACCGAACTCTCAAACCGCCCCCTGCCCTCATTGCCGACCCATGACCGATGAAAAAGCCGGGCGCTCGAACGCCCGGCCCATGTTGGCACGAAACCGCGCCGAAAAGGAATTACTTCAGGAAGCCATTCTTCTTGAGGAAGTCCTCGGCAACCGCCTTGGCCGGCTCGCCGCCCACCTGCACACGGCCATTGAGGTCCTGCAGGGTGACGAGGTCGAGCTTGGCGAAGACCGGCTTCAGCACCGCCTCGATGTTCGGGTTTTTCTTGAGCACCGCTTCGCGGATGATCGGGGTCGGCTGGTAGACCGGCTGAACGCCCTTGTCGTCTTCGAGCACCACGAGGCCGGAAGGCGCAATGCCGCCGTCGGTGCCATAGACCATCGCCGCGTTGGCATTGTTGGTCTGGTTGGCGGCAGCGGCGATGGTGGCCGCCGTATCGCCGCCCGAGAGCGTGATCAGCTGGTCGGGCTTCAGCTTGAAGCCGTAGGTGGTCTGGAAGGCCGGAAGTGCCGCGGCCGAATTGACGAATTCGGACGATGCCGCGAGCACGATCTTGCCGCCGCCGGCGACATATTTGCCGAAGTCGGTCAGCGTCTTCAGTTTGTTGGCGTCGGCGACATCCTTGCGCACCGCGATCGCCCAGGTGTTGTTGGCCGAAGACGGCGTCAGCCAGACGATCTTGTTGGCATCGTAATCGAGCTTCTTGACCGCTTCATAGGCTTTCTGCGGGTTCTTCCAGGCCGGATCGTCGCCCTTTTCGAAGAAGAACGCGCCATTGCCGGTATATTCCGGATAGATGTCGATCTCGCCGGCGGTGATCGCCTTGCGTACGACCGGGGTCGCGCCGAGCTGGATGCGGTCGGTGGTCTGGATGTTGTTCGCCTTCAGCATGGCCAGGATGATATTGCCGAGCACGCCGCCCTCGGTATCGATCTTGGACGAGACGACGACCTGCGCCTGGGCCATGGTGGCCGAAACGCCAAGCGCAAAAGCAATGCCCAAAAGTTTCTTTTTCAAAGACATGACAGAATTTCCCTCCGGATCGCCGGCCGACGCGTTTGACTTGGCCTGGAACATACAAAAGCCAAGGTTATGTAGGGCGGCTTGGCGAATGTGCGAGTTCTGGACGTGCCCATCGAGCAAATATTTTGTGCGCTGCGAACGGCGGTCGATCTGGCCTCATAAGGCACACGCCCGTTCATGCCGTGCCGAGGAATGACCCATCCTTGACCGAGCCGGCTTTCAGGAGCCGCAAGTGAAGGAAGACGCAAAGCCCCAGCATCGCCAGCGAGAACAGATAGCTGCCCGGCGCGTGGACGGCCATGTCCGGCAGTCTCATGATATTCGTCGCAATATGTGCCCTGAACATCAGTGCCATTACCGCAAGGTTCGCCCACAGCCAGCCTTGTCCGGCCTGGATCAACAATGCCGGCAGGATCAGCAGGTCGTAGCGGTGCTGAGGGATGAGAAGCATCGTCCAGGCCAGCAGCAGTACGAGACTGAGCGCCGGAGACATCCGCTCCGGGCTTCGCCAGCTGAACCAGCCGAGGATCATGCCCAGAAGGCCTGCTCCGATCGAAAGCACGATGCCGGAGACGGAAATCTCGAACCAATGCATCAACAGATTGCGCAGACCGGTAACCTCGAGCGGACCGTTGACGTCGAATTTGGTATATTGCGCGATCCCGTTGAAATATCCCGTGACGATCTCGAACGTTCCGCCCGCCAGAAAGGCCGGTACAGAAGCCACGAGCGCAATACCGCCCGCCAGCAGCATCGGAAGGCGCAGCCGCGGATTTGCCGCGGCATAACCTATGAAGGGCAAGGCGAGGCTGAGCTTCATGCTGAGCAGGACGAGAGCGACGACGACCGCCCAGTTCCGGTGGCGCAGGACACCATAAAAGAAAAGGACGACGGCCAGGAAGAGAAAGGCGGAAAACTGGCCGATGGTGAAGTTGATCGAACCCGGCTGGGAGGTCGCGGCCCAAACAAGCAGCACCGCCCAGAGCAGCCGGTTCCAGCCGCGTCCCTCCCCGGATCTCAACGAAACCACCAGCCCGGTCCCGACGGCAAGCGCCGCGACCGAAAGGACGCGCCAGAAAAGCAGCGCGGTATCGAAACCAACTATCGCCAGCGGACGCGACAGGAGCCAGGTATGGGGGGAATAGAACCAGCCGTTGATTGCTTCAAAGCCGAATTCGGTGCGGACCCGGACGTTGAAATCGGCGCCATAAGGGTTCCCGCCCATGGCCCACAGCTTTCCCGCCGCCCAGAAATGCCAGAAATCCCCGGCAACGTCATGGCTCATCGCCAGGCGCATCACATAGGCCAGGCACAAGATCAGCGTCAGCGCCGCAAGAATAAACCCGCCGGTGCGAGAAGCCAGGCGTGCCTCGATGTCATCGAGGCTAAACACTTTCGACATGAAATACTCCGGGCCCGTCCATCAAAGATGCACCGGATGGTCTCAAAGTTCTTTCTGGCCTGCAAGACAAGCAGCCTTCCAGTTCAACTGCGACGGGCCTGTCCGTAATGCCTATTGACTACGCCGAAAGTTCGAAATTCTTCGTCTCGATATGCCGATACAATCCAAAAGGCAGATAACGTCTTATCCTTTCGGAGGAAGCTCTTTCGACGGCGATGTCAGGCGAGCTGCATCACCATGGAGCCCTCGATCGTCTCCCCGGCAGCCAGCCATGCGAGATCGCCATAGTCCGCCAGGTTGCGTCGATTGTGGACGTCGGGAACGTGACTGACGGGTTCGACGCAAAGGATGGGCCGGTCGTCCGGCACATAGACATGCAGGTTGGTCAGCGCACCCGTCGCCGAAAGCCTCATGCTGACCCCGGCCCGCCTCCACTCGACGACTGCATTCCGCGATACCCAGCCGGCAAAATGTCCGTCGAACCACGGCATCTTCGACGTATCGAGGCCCTCGGCGAAAGCCGGCCCCCCATCCGCGGGGACAGGCCTGGTCGGAAGGCCCCGCTCGTCGCGGACGAAAGCGGTCGCGGCAGCGAAGCTCAGCCAGGTATCCTCATCCTTGCGGAACCAGGGGTGAAAACCCATTCCATAGGGAAGCGTACGATCGGCGGTATTGGTCAGGGTCAGCGAAAGCTCGGCGGCGTCGGGGCGGACCGAGACATGCTGCACCAGCCGATAGGCAAACGGGATCGTCTCGTGGACGAACTCATCGACCATGGTCAGCGCGTTTTCCGCAGCGGCGACCACCTGCCAGGCCCTGTCTCGCGAAAACCCGTGCAGCGCCATGTTCTGTTCCGGCCGGTTGACCGGAACCTCGACCGGGCCGTCGGGGCTCAGGAAACGGCCGGCATCGAGCCGGTTGGCGAACGGCACCATCACGAATGAGCCGCCGGTCAGGGCGACCTGCGCCGGCGGACAGGGGTGCAGGATCTCGAACCAGTCGCCATCCGCTTTCTGCCACCGGAAGGAAGTGAGACTCGCACCGTGGGCGGCATCGACAACCAGGTCGCAACGGCCCGCCTTGAGCCGATAGATGGAATCGTCAGTCATCGGTGTTGTCGTCCCTGTCGGAGCTCACGGTCAAAACCCTTTCATGCGCGTGACCGGCACCCCGGCGACCGGCGCCGGTGCGACCAGCACGGCGCCGCTCAAAGGATAGGCCTCCAGCTTCTCCGGCGAAAGATAGCGATGCGAGGTGACAAGCAGCGTTTTCAGGCCGGGGCCGCAGAAACACGGCATTGTCGGTGTCGCGACCGGCACCGGATATTTTTCGACCACCTCGCCTTGAGGAGAATAGCGGTTGATGCAGCCGGCCGAAACGCCGGCGCTCCAGTAGAAGCCGTCGATATCCGTCGCACCGCCATCCGGTCGTCCTTCCGCTTCGCCGGGTGTGGCGATCCGGACGGCTTCGCCCATCTCCCCCGTCGCGATATCGAAATCATGCCGCTCGATCCAGTGGCCACCCGAATCCGAATGATACATGCCTGTGCCGTCCAGCGACCACGCGAGCCCGTTCGAGATCAAGAGACCGCTTTTCTTGCGGACGAGGTTTCCATCCGCCCCGATGCGGTAAAGCGAACAGACCGGCTGTCTCTCCGGCCGCTGGTCCGTCGTGCCGACCCAGAAGGCACCGTCAGGCCCAACCTTGCCGTCGTTCAGCCGATTGGTCTCGAGCTCTCCTTCGAGATGCGCGAGCGTCTGGCGGGCGCCGGTGTCCGGATCGAAAAGAATAATCTCGCGGGTCAACGATACGATGAGCCTGCCGCTGTCGCAGAGCCCGATCGAACAGACATTCGTGCCGAGAACCCACTCGTCGATGAGGCCCCCGTCCAGCCGGATCGCCAGCAGCCGGCCGGTCGGGATATCGCAGAGAAAGACGAGATTGCGTCTTTCGTCCCAGATCGGGCTTTCGCCGAGCCCAAGACTGAGCCCTCCGATCGGCGCGAAGCCTATCACAGGTCGCTGCCCTTGGTGGTGCGGCGGATGACGTCGGGATTGTCGAGAACGTAGTCGCTGAGTTCCAGCCCGAGACCGGCTCCCTCGAACGGATAGATCTGGCCGTTCTCGATCCGCGGCATCACGGTGACGAGATCGCGGTACCATGTCGAGTAATAGGCGCGCACGGACTCCTGGAAGACCGCGTTCGGCGCGTTGAGCGCCAGATGGATCGAGGCGGTGAAGACGACCGGGCCGGTGCAGTCATGCGGCGCGATCGGCCGCTGGAAAGCCTCTGCCATGGTCGCGATCTTCTTGGCCTCGCTCAAGCCCCCGCACCAGGAAATGTCGAGCATGACATAATCGACGGCGTTCTTGCGCAGCAGTTCGACGAACTGGGCGCGGGTCGCGAGTGTCTCGCTGGCGCAGACCGGCAATCCCGAGCGCTGAGCATAGATCGCCAGCGCCTCGGTATCCTGCATCTTGATCGGGTCTTCCATCCAGAACGGCCGGAATTGCTTCATCTCGCGAGCGATCGTCAGCGCCGACGGCAGGTCCCACATCGAATGCAGCTCAACCATCACCTCCATCTTGTTGCCGACCGCATCGCGTATCTTGCGGAATGGCTCGAGCCCCTTTTCGAGGTCATCCCGATGAATGAAATTGCCGCCGCTGGCGACCGCGAACGGGTCGAGCGGCCAGATCTTCATGGCGGTGATGCCTTCGGACAAAAGGCTCTCGGCAAGCGCTCCCGCATCGTTGGTGAACGCGACCTGATCGTCATAGGGGCCCTGCGGCTTGTCCGCATCACCGATATAACGGCGCGAACCGCGGCTGTTGTAGGAATAGCCGGCGCAGGTATTGTAGGTGCGGATCGACGGCCGCGAGAGGCCGCCGAGCAGCTGGTGGATCGGCAGGTTCGCCGATTTGCCGAAAATGTCCCACAGGGCGATGTCGACGGCCGAGGCAGCGCGGATTTCGACGCCGGACGAACGGAAGCCCACATAGGTCTCGGTCAGTTGCTTGGAAATCCGGTCAATTTCCAGCGGGTTCTTGCCGATCAGCGCCGGCGCGACCTCCGCATGCAGATAGGTCGCGACCGCATCCGCCCCGCGAAATGTCTCGCCGAGGCCGATGATGCCTTCGTCCGTGTGGATGCGAAGCCAGATGATATTGTTCAGGCTGGGAAGTTGGACGGTTTCGAGCGCTGTGATTTTCATGGGTCTATCCGGTTGAACGCGAGGACGGGCCGGCGGGAGACCCGCCGGGGCGAGATCAGTGGGCAATCGCGGACTGGTTGCCGCGGGCGACGATCCGGGTCGGGTTGACGAAGCGCAGCGCCATTTGCCGGGTCCAGTCGAGAAGCTACTCGGCCGTCTTCGGCACTGTCTTCACCTTGGCCGGCATGTAGCTAGTCAACGGGCCGGACGGATGGCAGCTGATCGTTACCCCGCGCCCCTTGAGAGTGCCTGCACGCGATAAGCCGTTACAGGCAGCCGCGACTCCGAGGAATCCACAGCGTGAGAATTTCCAGTTCATTTAGAGCTCCTCCACTCAATGTCTGGCTTGATCCACTCCGGCGCCGGGCAGGCCGGTATTCGCGCGGCCTCCCTGGCCGCTCAGGCGGCGACCGTTTCCCAGCCCTTCAAGATTTGTTCGAGGCGATCGCGGTCGGCGGCATCGAGCGCCGGCAGGCCCGGCAGGCGCACCGGCCCGAGGTTTTCGCCGCGCAAGGCCAAAGCCTCCTTGACGACCGTGACATTAGCGCCGTTGTTGAACTTGGTGCGCAGCATTTCGAAGCCGGCGATCTTGGCGACCAGCGCCCGCGTCCTGGCATAGTCGCCTGCTTCGAGCGCGTTCCAGATCGCCAGCGACCTGGCAGGATCGATGTTGACGAGGCCGGACGTAAAACCCTTGGCACCGAGCGCGTAAAAAGGTGCGGCCCAACCTTCCGCAAGTCCGCAGATCCAGATCGCGTCCGTGCCTTCGGTCGCCCGCACGCATTCGGAAAACAGCATCATGTCGGTCGAGGCAAACTTGACGCCCGCAATATTCTGATGGGTCGCCATGCGGGCGAGATCGTCGGCGGCGATCGTATTGGACCGCACATAAGCGACGAGCGGCAGTTCCGAAGCCTCGGCGATGGCGATGAAATAATCGGCCTGCGAGCGGGGTGCGGCGAACGGATCGAGCGGGTGATGGACCATCACGCCCTGAGCTCCCTCACGCTTCGCGGCCTTCGCGGTCGCGATCGCCTCGCCGACCGAACGGCCGGCGGCGGCGGTCACCGCCGTCCTGCCTTCCACGGCCGCGATGCAGATCGCCTGTAGGCGAAGCACCTCCTCGTGCCGGAGGCTGTAGAACTCGCCCGTATTGCCGCCGCAGACGATGTTGTGAATACCCGCATCGGCAATTCGGCGAATGATCTTGCCGGTCAACTTGGGATCGATCGCCCCCTCGTTGTCATAGGCGGTCACGTGGACGCCCGAAATGCCCATGAGGGCGCGCTTGTAATCGCGGATATTCATGTCCGTTTCCCTGGTTGCCGACTTGCTACACGCGAAGGAGATGCTTCTCACCCGAGCGAATGACGTGGTCGCGCATCAGCCGCTCGGCGAGATCGGGCTCGCGGGCGGCGATCGCGTTGGCGATGGCCTCATGCTCCTCGACCGCCAGGAAGCGCTCCCGCTCTTCCGACAGCACGCTGAGACGAGCCGCATGAGTGTAGATGTTCTGGCCACCCTGTAGCCGCCGCAGATAACCGCAGCCCGATGCTTCATGGATGACGTTATGGAAGCGCTCGTTGAGAGCGATGAGCTGCAGCACGTCCACCGTCTCGAGGCCGGCCCGCATTTCGACGATGAGCTCGCGCATCAGGGCCACATCCTCATCTTTGACACGCTTGGCGGCCTGCCGGGCGATCATGCTTTCAAGCGCGGCACGGGCAAGCATCATCTCTTCCGCCTGGCCGGCATTGAAGGTGATATAGATCCCGCGGCGAGGCTCCGACCGCACCAGCCCTTCGGCCTCGAGCACCCGCAAAGCCTCTTTCAGCGGCGTCGTGCTGATGCCGAGCTGGCTGGCGAGGTGGCGCTCGTTGAGCTTTTCGCCGCCCTTGAGGCGGCCGGAAAGAATGGCGTCGCGCACCAGGCCGTAAACGTGGTCGCGCAGGCTTTTCAGAAAAACCGGCTCCACTGGCAGAAGCGCGTCGCCGCCTCCCATTCCCATCTCCATTCTCATCGTTGGCGTCGATCTATCACCTGAAATTTGATATATCAAGGCATCGATCTGAAATTTGATATATCAATATGCGCGAGCGGTGTTTAAGCTGGCGCCGGGCGGGAGGAGCTCCGTCCCCGGGATCGCACGATGACGGATCGCGGAACGATGGCAGGATTTCTGGAAGACAAGCATGACAAAGGAAGTAACCAATCTCCGCAGCGCCCGCTGGTTCGCGCCGGATGATCTCCGTTCGTCGGGACATCGCTCCCGCATGATGCAGATGGGCTACGACGAAAAGGATTGGGGCAAGAAGCCGATCATTGCCATCCTCAACACCTGGTCCGACCTCAACGCCTGCCACACCCATTTCAAGGATCGCGTCGAACATGTGAAGCGCGGCGTGCTTCAGGCGGGCGGCTTCCCCGTGGAGCTGCCGGTGCAGTCTCTGTCCGAAAGCGCGCTGAAGCCGACATCCATGCTCTACCGCAACTTCCTTGCCATGGAGGCTGAGGAATTGTTGCGCGCCCACCCGGTCGATGGGGCAGTCCTGATGGGCGGCTGCGACAAGACAACGCCGGCTCTCGTCATGGGTGCCATCAGCGCCGGTTTTCCGATGATCTTCCTGCCCGCGGGCCCGATGCTGCGCGGCAACTACAAGGGCGAATGGCTGGGCTCCGGTTCGGACGCCTGGAAATACTGGGACGAACGCCGCGCCGGTACGATTTCCGAAGAGCAATGGACCGGCGTCGAGGAAGGCATCGCCCGCTCCTACGGCCACTGCATGACCTTCGGCACTGCCAGCACCATGACGGCGATCGCCGAAGCGCTCGGACTTACCCTCCCCGGCGCGAGCTCCATTCCCGCCGCGGACGTCAACCATATGCGCATGAGCACCCGCTGCGGCAGGCGGATCGTCGAAATGGTCTGGGACGACCTCACCCCGGACAAGATCATCACGCCCGATGCCGTCCACAATGCGACGACCGTCGCCATGGCGACCGGCTGTTCCACCAATGCGGTCGTGCATCTCCTGTCGATGGCGCGCCGCGCCGGCGTGCCGCTGACCTTGGATGATCTGGACAAGGCCGGCCGCACGACGCCGGTCGTCGCCAACATCCGCCCATCGGGCGACAAGTATCTGATGGAGGACTTCTATTACGCCGGCGGCCTGCGCGCCCTGATGGCCGAGATCAAGGATCTGCTGAAACTCGACGCCATGACCGTCAGCGGTTTTCCGCTCGGCGAGACGCTGAAGGGTGCGGAAGTCTACAACAGCGATGTCATTCGCCCGCTGTCCAACCCGATCTACCACGAAGGTTCGCTTGCCGTTCTCAAAGGCAATCTCGCACCGGACGGCTGCGTCATGAAGCCTTCCGCCTGCGAACCGCGGCTGCGGGTCCACGAAGGCCCTGCCCTCGTCTTCGACAGCTATCCCGAGATGAAGGCGATGATCGACCGCGAGGACCTGGACGTCACCGCGGATCACGTGCTGATTCTCCGCAATGCCGGCCCGAAGGGCGGCCCCGGCATGCCGGAATGGGGCATGCTGCCAATCCCGAAGAAGATCCTCAAACAGGGTTATCGCGACATGCTGCGCATTTCCGATGCCCGCATGTCCGGCACGAGCTACGGCGCCTGCATCCTGCATGTGGCGCCAGAGGCCCATATCGGCGGCCCGCTGGCGCTTGTGCGCACCGGCGACATCATCCGCGTCGACCTGCCGAACCGCTCGATCGACATGCTGATCGATGAAGAGACCCTCGCCAGGCGCCGTGCCGAATGGGTGGCGCCTGCCGACAAATACGAACGCGGCTACGGTTGGATGTTCTCGAAACACATCAAGCAGGCCAACGAAGGCTGCGATTTCGATTTCCTCGAACGGCAGTTCGGCGCGACCGCCGGCGAGCCCGACATCTTCTGAGCCCCTATTCCAGACCCCAGGTATTTCCGAGTGGAGACCCCATGACCGATTACGTTCTTTCCGAGACGACGCGCAAGAAATACGAAGGCGTGAGCTGCGCGACGATCTGCACCGCGCTCTTCAAGCGCGGCCTGCGCAGCCAGTTCATCCAGGATGTCCGACCGCTTTCCGATAAGCCAACAAACATGGTCGGCCAGGCCTTCACCCTGCGCTACATCCCGGCCCGGGAAGACCTGAACCAGCTTTCCACCTTCCAGAACCCGCAGCATCCGCAGCGCGCAGCCGTCGAACAGTGCCCCCCCGGGCATGTCATGATCATGGATAGCCGCAAGGATCCGCGAGCCGCCTCGGCGGGCTCGATCCTCGTCTCGCGCCTGATGGTGCGCGGCGTCGCCGGCGTGGTCACGGACGGCGGTTTTCGCGATAGCCCCGAAATCGCCCAGCTCGGCATCCGTTCCTATCACAACCGGCCCTCCGCGCCGACCAACCTCACCCTGCACCAGGCGCTCGACATCAATGTGCCGATCGGTTGCGGCGATGTCGCCGTCTGGCCGGGCGACGTGGTGGTCGGCGACAATGAAGGCGTCGTCATCATTCCGGCTCATATCGCCGACGAAATCGCCGACGAGGTAGTCGAGATGACCGCATTCGAGGACTTCGTCACCGAGGAGGTCCTGAACGGCCGCTCGATCATCGGTCTCTATCCGGCGACGAAGGAGGAAACCAAGACCGATTTCGCCCGCTGGCGGGAGGCCAAAGGCCGCTGAGCCGCGGCCTCGCCGTTGATCCGAACGACACGGCGCCGGGCATCCCCCGGCGCCGTCCTTCGTTCAGGATCGCGGAATTATGGAGCCGGCATCATGAATGGCCGACAGGCAAACGCTTACGCGCCTGCGGGTATTTCGCGCAGGTCCTTGAACAGCACGCTCTGGTCGGTGAGATATTTGGCAAAGATCGGCAGGCTGGCGCCGCCGATCGCCCGCGCCTGGGAGCCGACCATTCCCTCTATAATGTCGGGAATGATGACGCCCTGAAGGTCGAGCCGCGCCACCGCCTCGATGGTCGAGGCGACGATCCGCTTGCGCACCCAGGCCGGAAAACCGCCGTCGATCACCGCCGCGCCGAAATCGATGATCGACGCGGCCGCGACGATCGCCTGGGCAAGCGCATTCGCGGTCTGCCGGATCCATAGATCGAGCGGTTCGCCGAAATCGATCCAGTCATTGGCGGAATACCAGAGCGGCTGGGGATCTATATTCTGCTCCTTCAGAAGATTCTCCAGAACGAAGATCGAGGCTATGTCCAGCAGCTGGCGCGTCTCGCCATCCTTGCCGCGCACCGGAAGCGGCCCCACCGCCCCCGCGGTCCCGGTTCGTCCGGAAAAAATCGCCGAGTTCAGCACGATCCCGCCGCCGATGAACGATCCGATGAAGAAATACACGAAATCCGGGTAGGACGGGCCGACGCCGAACACCAGTTCCGCACCGCAGGCGCTGGTCGCGTCGTTCTGCAGATAGACCGCATGCTGGACCCGGCTGGCGATTTCCGCCTGCAGATCGAACCCGCGCCAGGCCTCCATCGCCCCTTGCGGAGCGCCCACCTCCTCGGCCCAGTTCCAGAGTTCGAACGGCGCGGCGATCCCGATCCCGGCGATCCGGCCGCGTTGCGCCTCGTCCAACTGGCCTTCGAGCCGTGCTATGCCGGACGTGATGATCTCGATGATCTTCGCAGGAAGCGGATAGGCATAAGTCTCGTGATATTGCAGCCTTATATCGCCGAGGAAATCCATCAGGACGAGGTCGGCACTGCGCCGGCCGATCTTGACGCCGAACGAATAGACGGCGTCCGGATTGAGGCGCATCGGCACCGAAGGCTGCCCTACCCGGCCGCGCACCGGCTCGCCGCGCAGCAAAAGCCCGTCCTTCTCCAGCGACCGCATGATGACGGAGACCGTCTGGGCCGAAAGCCCGCTGCGGCGGGTGATATCCGCCTTCGACATCGAACCGTTCAGACGCACCAGCGAAAGCACGAGCCGCTCGTTATAGGCCCGCACCCGCACTTGATTGGAACCGCCGGTAAAATTGCCCAGCAGCGCATGGCCTTGCGCCACGCCATCTGAAACCGACATTGGCTTTTCCTCCCAGAAGCCTCGAATCGACGTGGCCACCGCATCGTGAATACGGATATCTTTTTGATATCCCGCGATAAACGGCAAGACAGACCGCACACGGATCGTCGGAATTCGAACCTCCACTCCGCCGAACTATGGCACGAGAAATAAATAATTCAATCGGAATTAATTATTGACAGTCTATTTCAACTCGTTCTTAATTAGACGTGTAAGGGCACAGGACGGCTTTGGAGGAGGCACCTGTCGAACTCGGTGGCGCCGGTGCCCATTCCTATGTCTGAACATTGGTCCGCGTGACGGACAGTCTTAACTCTGGGAGGAGACCATGAAGAAATCCGTATTGTCCGCCGCATTCGGCGCCCTCGCCCTCGGCGTCGCGTTTTCCGCCCCCGCCGAAGCCGCGGGCGTATCCGCCTGCCTGATCACCAAGACCGACACCAACCCCTTCTTCGTCAAGATGAAGGAAGGTGCGACGGCCAAGGCCAAGGAACTGGGCGTGACGCTGAAATCCTATGCCGGTAAGATCGACGGTGACAGCGAGAGCCAGGTCGCAGCCATCGAAAGCTGCATCGCCGACGGCGCCAAGGGCATTCTCATCACCGCATCCGACACAAAGGGCATCGTGCCGACCGTCAAGAAGGCCCGTGACGCCGGCGTTCTGGTCATCGCCCTCGACACCCCCCTCGATCCGATCAATGCTGCCGACGCCACGTTCGCCACCGACAATCTTCTCGCCGGCAAGCTGATCGGCCAGTGGGCCAAGGAAACCATGGGCGACAAGGCCAAGGATGCCAAGGTCGGCTTCCTCGACCTGACGCCGGACCAGCCGACCGTCGACGTGCTGCGCGACCAGGGCTTCATGATCGGCTTCGGCATCGACCCCAAGAACCCGGACAAGATCGGTGACGAAACCGACAAACGCATCGTCGGCCACGACGTGACCAACGGCAACGAGGAAGGCGGCCGCAAGGCCATGGAAAACCTTCTCCAGAAGGATCCCGGCATCAACGTCATCCACACGATCAACGAACCCTCCGCCGTCGGCGCCTACCAGGCCCTCAAGGCCGTCGGACTGGAAAAGAACGTGCTGATCGTTTCAGTCGACGGCGGTTGCCCGGGCGTCAAGTCGGTCAAGGACGGCCAGATCGGCGCCACCTCGCAGCAATACCCGCTGCTGATGGCCTCGCTCGGCATCGAAGCGATCAAGAAGTTCGCCGATACCAAGGAAAAGCCGAAGCCGACCGAAGGCAAGTCCTTCTTCGACACCGGCGTTTCGCTGGTCACCGACAAGCCGGTCTCCGGCGTCAAGTCGATCAGCGTCAAGGAAGGCACGGACAAGTGCTGGGGCTGATCCCCTGACCTTCAGCCGGCCGGAGCGAAAGCTCCGGCCGTTCCGAACAGACTTTACAAGCCCTTTCGACCAGGCCGGCCAAACACCGGTCCAAACCTATGTTTCGTAGATGGTCCGACAGGCGGAGGAGGAAACATGAGCGGTATACAGGAGTTCGAGCGCGCGCTCGACGGCAGCGACAAGAACGTCGCTTCCTTCGAACACCAGAACATCTCGCCATTGAAGCGGGCCCAGCATTTCCTGCACTCGACGCCAGCTGCCGTGCCGCTGATCGTGCTGGTGCTTTCGATCATCATCTTCGGACTGGCGATCGGCGGGCGGTTCTTCTCGTCCTACACGCTGACGCTGATCCTGCAGCAGATTGCCGTGGTCGGCATTCTCGGCTCGGCGCAGACGCTGGTCATCCTCACCGCCGGCATCGACCTTTCGATCGGCGTCGTGATGGTCATCTCCGCCGTCATCATGGGCAATTTCGCCGTGACCTACGGCCTGCCGGCACCGATCGCGATTCTCGCCGGCATGGTGACGGGCGGGCTCTGCGGGCTCTTCAACGGCTTCCTCGTGGCAATCGTCAAGCTGCCGCCCTTCATCGTCACGCTCGGTTCGTGGAACATCGTCATGGCGACGAATTTCATCTACTCGGCCAACCAGACGATCCGTGACGCCGACGTCGATGCGACCGCGCCGCTCCTCCATCTCTTCGCCGTCAACTTCAGGTTCGGCAGCGCCATCCTCACCCTCGGCGTCATCTCGATGGTCGTGCTGGTCGGCATTCTCTGGTACGTGCTGAACCACACCGCCTGGGGCCGGCACGTCTATGCGGTCGGAGACGACCCGGAAGCGGCAAAACTCTCCGGCATCCAGACCCGCAAGGTGCTCCTCAGCGTCTATACCCTCGCCGGCGTCATCGCTGCCTTCGCGGCCTGGGTCTCGATCGGCCGCAACGGCTCGGTCTCGCCCTCCGCAGCGGTGACCGACTACAACCTGCAGGCCATTACCGCGACGGTGATCGGCGGCATTTCCCTCTTCGGGGGGCGCGGCTCGATCCTCGGCACGCTGTTCGGCGCCATGCTCGTCGGCGTCGTGTCGATGGGGCTGAACATGCTCGGCGCCGACCCGCAATGGAAAGTCATGCTGACCGGCTGGCTCATCATCGCCGCCGTCGCAATCGACCAGTGGATCAGAAAGGCAGGCGTCTGATGGAAACGACCATGCAGCCCAATGTGGAACCCATCCTCTCCGGCCGCGGCCTCTTCAAGCGCTATGGCCGGGTGACGGCGCTCGACAATGCGGACTTCGACCTCTATCCGGGCGAGATCCTCGCTGTCATCGGCGACAACGGCGCCGGCAAGTCCTCGCTGATCAAGGCGGTGTCAGGCGCCATCCGCCCGGATAGCGGCGAGATCAAGCTGGAAGGCCAGGTGGTGAACTTCAGGTCACCGCTCGAAGCCCGCGACGCCGGCATCGAAACCGTCTACCAGAACCTGGCGCTGTCACCGGCCTTGTCGATCACCGACAACATGTTCCTCGGCCGGGAGATCCGCAAACCCGGCTTCATGGGGAGCGTGCTGCGCAAACTCGACCACAAAGCCATGGACAGGTTCGCCCGGGAAAAGCTCTCCGAACTCGGCCTGATGACGATCCAGAATATCAATCAGGCCGTGGAAACGCTCTCCGGCGGCCAGCGTCAGGGCGTCGCGGTGGCGCGCGCCGCGGCCTTCGGCTCGAAGGTCATCATCCTCGACGAACCGACCGCCGCGCTCGGCGTCAAAGAAAGCCGCAAGGTTCTGGAGCTCATCCTCGACGTGCGCTCGCGCGGCATCCCGATCGTGCTCATCTCGCACAACATGCCGCATGTGTTCGAAGTGGCCGACCGCATCCACATCCATCGGCTCGGACGACGGCTCACCGTCATCAACCCGAAGGACTATACGATGTCCGACGCGGTCGCCTTTATGACCGGCGCCAAGGCACCCGCCCAGCCGGTCGCGGCTTAACCGTCGCCGATCAGGGCGCTTTCCCGCACCCGCGGTCCCGAAAAGATCGCGGGCGCCCGTCCGGGAGGATTACGAAGCGCAAACCGCGTCACCGACCTGGCGGCGCAGATCAAAAATGCCGCTGTCGAAATGGCGTGTGGGGTGGATCCGGTTGGTGAGAAGCGTCCAGGCCCGCCCGCGTTCGAAATCAATCCAGAGGCCTGTCCCGGTAAAGCCGGTATGTCCGATGGTAGCGGCGCTGCAAACGTCTCCGCCCGGCCAGCCGGCATGGTGCCGCTCCCATCCATGGGTTCTCCTGTCGGAAAGAGGCTGGCGCATTAGCTGGACGAGCGGATCGCCCCTGACGTCGCCTTCCAGAACGCCGGCTGCGAAATCGAGAACCGCGTCCGCGGTGCCGAACAGGCCGGCGTGACCAGCGCCTTCGAGCGCAGCACAGTTTTCATCATGAACCTCGCCACAGATCATGCGCTGCCGCCACGGGCATTGCTCGGTGGCCGCGGAAAGTTCGAGCGGTGCTGAAAAAGCAAATCCCGATCCCGCATCCATGTCCCTGATCCCCTCGCCCATCAGCCGCTCGAGCACGAATCCGAGCAGAATGAAGTTCATGTCGGAATAGACGCTCTCGCCCTTCGGCCATTCACGCTGCAGCACAAAGGTTCTGAGCAGATGCGGAGACAATCCCTGGATATAAAGCGGCGTCGTCGCCGGAAAATGGGTTAGGTGGCCGAGGCACTGCCGAAAGGTCACCTTCCGCTCCCACGCGCTTATATCCTGCTGGCGAAAATCCGGAATGACCGAAGTCAGGGATGCATCCAGATCGATCGCGCCGGCCGCTGCCAGCTTCAATATCCGGGTCGTCGTAAAGATCACCTTGGTGAGCGAGGCGAGATCGAACCACGTTTCCCGCGTCATCGGCCGGCGATCGGGAAACACCTGCGCGCTACCGTGGGCAAGAACGGTCCGGCCGCCGTTCCGGTCGACGATGCCCAGCACTCCGCCGGGAATGCGGCCCTTTTCGATCGCGGAGCGCACAAGTGCGAAGGCGCGTCCCGCTGCGCCTGTCACGCCGTCGCTGCCAGCCTTTGTCGTCACGTTTTCGTCCTATCAGAAACCCGCCTGGTCGGCCGCCGCTGTCCCAGCCTTGCAGATATGGATCGTCGGCAGGGTACACTCCGACATGATCCTCTCCCAGGCCTTTCGGTGGCAACCCCCATCATGTGAACGATTACGATATAAAATTCCGAACGACAACAAACTTAAGAATTTTATATTCCATTCTTCATTCACGAGAAAGCCACCTGGCAGCGTGCGGCAGAATACCGGAATCGCGGCCTGCCGAAGGGTTTACTACCCGCTTTTCATCTTGATTCATTCGACCACTTGCGGTTTTTAGCCAGTCGAACCGGAGGCTGCGGCGGATTAGCCTGTTGAAATCATTTGATACGAATAAAAAATTCCATGCTTAATTGACAGGGCGGAATTATCTAATAGGTTGTTAACACTCAAGGGTAAGGGAGTGGCCTGGAGCCGGCTGATGAAGAAACGCGAAAAAATCTTCATTTTCGATATTGGCGGCGTGTTCGTGAAGCTCGATCCGGCTTCGCGCGACCGGGCCGTATCCAGACAAGGCATTGCCGGCCCTCCCCTGCGATACGGTGACGTGCCGGAAGCGATCTTCCGCGATTTCCGCCTGGGGCGGTCGGCGGAGCCCGATTACGTCGAGGCGCTCGCCAAGGTATTCGGCGTGCCGTCCGAAAGCGTCTATGCAGCAGAGCATGCCTATGTCGCCCAAGGCTTTGAGGAGTTCATCGGTTTTGTTCGCAAACTCAGGCAGGACCATCGCGTCGTCTGCCTCAGCAACAATCAGCCGATCCACTGGCGCTATATCAGCGACAATCTCCTGGGCAGCGGCTATTTCGATCGCGAATACCTGTCCCAGGAAATGGGCCTCGAAAAGCCGGACCGCATGATTTTCCAGGCGGTGTCGGAAGCGGAAGGATGTTCCGAAAAGGATGTCTTCTTCATCGACGACATCGAGGAAAACGTCCTGGCCGCACGCGAGATCGGATGGCAGCATTGCATCGTCCATCGCGACCCGGCTGAAACAGCTGAATTGCTCACGGCGCTTGCCGCCGGGCACACTTTGAATTGACGAGCACGGAGTTTCGGCATGGCTCGAATGACCCTCAGCGGTATCAAGAAAAGCTTTAAATCCGTGGACGTGCTGCATGGCATCGATCTCGAGATTTCCGACAGGGAATTCGTCGTTTTCGTCGGCCCGTCGGGATGCGGAAAGTCGACGCTGCTGAGACTGATCGCCGGCCTCGATACGATCAGTTCCGGCGAATTTCACATCGACGACCGCCGGATGAACGAGGTGGCGCCGTCGCGCCGCGGCATCGCCATGGTCTTCCAGTCCTATGCGCTCTATCCGCATATGGATGTCTACGAAAACATGGCTTTTGGCGCGCGCCTGATGGGTCTCGAAAAAGACGAGGTCGAAAAGCGCATCGACGAGGCCTCCAGGATGCTGCGGCTCGATCCGCTCTTGAAGCGCAAGCCGCGGGAACTATCCGGCGGCCAGCGCCAGCGTGTCGCGATCGGCCGCGCGCTGGTCAGAAAGCCGAAAGTGCTGCTCCTCGACGAGCCGCTTTCCAACCTCGATGCGGCGCTGCGCTCCGACGTGCGACTGGAAATCGCCAGGCTTCACCGCGAGATCGGCGGCACCACCATCTACGTCACCCACGACCAGGTGGAAGCCATGACGCTTGCCGACCGGATCGTCGTCATGAACAACGGCAAGGTGGAACAGTTCGGCAGTCCGCGCGAACTTTACGAACGGCCGGCGAATACGTTTGTCGCGACCTTCATCGGCTCGCCGCGCATGTCGCTCCTGAATGTCGAGCGCGACGGCAGCAATCTGGCGCTTGCCGGTTCCGGATCGGTCAATGTCTCCCGTCTGCCCCAGTCCGGCGAGCGGGAACTGGTCATCGGCGTCCGGCCGGACGCGATGGCGGTCTCCACTGACGAGAATGCCAAAGGCTTCAAGGGTAGCGTCGTCTATACGGAATACCTGGGCGAGAACACGTATGTCTACGTGCGCCTCGGCGACGGCACGCTGGTCGGCATCCGCTCGTCGGCTTCCGTCGACCTGCCTCCGGACACGCCGGTCGTCATCGCGGTCGCGTCCGAGGAAATCCACTATTTCAGTCGCGCAACGAGGGAGAGGTTGGCGGCCTGAAAGCACTTTTCGTCTCCTATAAATACCAAGAGGATGGAACCAGATGAAAAAGCTAGTTTGCAGCACGATAGTAGCCCTGGGGGCCCTTGCGACCGCCTTGCCGGCGATGGCGCAGGAATTGACTTTCTGGAGCTGGCGTCAGGAAGACAAGGCCCAGTACGAAAAGTTCATCGACGTCTTTGAGGCGAAGAACCCAGGCATCACCGTCAAGTTCGAGACGTTCGAGGCGACGAACTACAACACCATCCTGTCGACGGCCCTTGCCGGCGGTTCGGGACCGGACCTGATGTTCGCCCGCGCCTATGGCGGCCTGGAAAATGTCGCGAACGCGGGATACCTGCTGCCGCTCGACAAAACCAACGTTCCGGCGCTCGAAAAATTCGCGCCTGCCGCGGTCGCTGCCGAAACGGTCCGTTCCAGCAAGATCACCTACGCGGTGCCCTTCGCCAGCCAGACCATGCTGGTCATCTACAACAAGGACATCTTCGACAAGAACGGCCTGAAAGAGCCTGAAACCGTTGACGATCTGGTCAAGGCCGCCGAAAAGCTGAAGGCATCGGGCGTCATGCCGTTCGGCAACGGCACGGCAACGGCCTGGCAGAACGAAGTCATGGTCGGCGGCATCGCTTCCACGCTGATGGGCCGCAGCTTCTACGAAGACCTGATGGCCGGCAAGGCCGACTTCACCGACAAGCGCTACGTCGAGGCGCTCACCAAGCTCAAGGAAATCACCAAATATTTCCCGGACGGCTTCATCGGCCTCGACTATGCTTCCTCGCAGCAGCTCTTTTCGTCCGGCATGGCCGGCATGTTCGTGGGCGGCTCCTATGAGCTTGCCAACTTCAAGAAGCAGAACCCCAAGATGAACATGGGCATTTTCGCCATGCCCGGCCTGAAGGCCGGCGACGAAAAGCTGGTCGCCCAGTATTTCGACGGCGGTTATGCGGTCAACGCCAAGACCACCAAGAAGGAAGCCGCACTGAAGTTCGTGAACTTCCTCGCCAGCCAGGAATTCGGCCAGATGTTCGCCGACGACCTGAACAACATCTCGGCGGTGCCGGGCGTCAACTTCAAGGACTCGCTGCTCGGTGAAGTCGCCGAACTCAACAAGCACTCCATCCCGTACATCATGCTGGTGCATTTCCGCTACGGCGAGCCTTCCGGCTCCGTGCTGCTGCAGGGCGAGATCCAGAAGCTGTTCGGCGGCAAGGCGACCCCGGAAGAGGTTGGCAAGAACCTGACGACCGGCCTCGCCGCCTGGTACGCACCGTTCAAGAAGTAATCGAAAAGGGAGCGGCCAGATGCGTGGGCCGCTCCCCATCCCTTCCAATCAAAGAGACCTGTGATGCCCGGATCGCCCCTCGTGGCGCGACGTTTATGGATCACGGCGCTGATCGTGCCGCCGCTTGCCTTCGTCGCCCTGTTCGTCGTCTATCCCATCATCTCCGCATTCGCCTATGCCTTCTTCCAGTGGCATGGGCTGGCGCGCGGCGAATTCGTCGGCTTCGCAAATTTCTACAGGGTCCTGTTCACCCAGCCCTATGCGGACTGGACGGTGAATGCTTTCACCCACAACGTGCTGGTGTTCTTCGCGCTGATGGTGCTGCAGAACGGCGTCGGCTTTCTACTCGCTTACTGCCTGTGGCGCGAGTTGCCCGGTGCCGCCTTCCACCGCATCGCGGTTTTCCTGCCGGTCGTGCTGTCGACCATCATCGTTGGTTTCCTCTGGAAGCTCTTTCTGCACCCGCTCTTCGGCGTGGTGAACATCTCGCTGCGCGGCACCGGCCTCGGCGGCCTTGCCCAACCCTGGCTCGGGCAGGACACGACGGCGCTCTGGGCGCTGATCATCGCCAATGCGTGGCACATGGTCGGCTTCCCGACCCTCGTCTTCCTCGCCGGCATGCAGCGAATCCCCGGCGAGATCCTCGATGCGGTCCGCATGGAGACCGAAAGCGAGTGGGTGAAGATCAGCAAGGTCGTCTGGCCGCTGGTGGCGCCGAGCGCGACCGTCGTCTTCACGCTGCTTTTCGTCGGCTCGTTCAACTGGTTCGAACTGCCCTATATCATGGCCGGCGTCGACGGCTCGCCGCACAAGGCGACCGACGTCCTGGGCCTTTATTTCTACCGCACCGCCTTCGGCGACCAGTCGGGCTCGGGCCAGGATTTCGGCGCCGGCAGCGCGCTTGCCGTGCTGATCTTCTTGTTCATCGCCATCGTCGCCGGCTTCATCACCTTCCGGCTTAGAGCCCGGGAGATCCAGATATGAGCGCGGCAACCGAAAGCTACTACGACCGCCGCGGCCTGTTGCAGACGCTTGGTCGCGACGGACTGATCCAGATCATCCTGATCCTCAATACGATCGTGATGCTCGGGCCGCTGGTGATCATGTTCTTCGCGGCATTCAAGACCAATGCCCAGATCTTCCAGTCTCCGTTCTCGATCCCCGATTTTTCGAATGTCGCGAATATCGTGAAGATCTGGACCGAAACGAACTTCCTGCGCTATCTGATAAACTCGGCCATCGTCACCGGTTCGTCGATCGTCCTCATCCTGACGCTTGGCACCATGGCGGCCTATGGCATTGCCCGCTACAATTTCCGCGGCTCGGGCTTCGTGCTGATGTTCTTCGTGGCGGGACTGACCCTGCCGCTGAAGCTCGCGATCATTCCGCTCTTCATCCTGATGCGCGATCTCGGCATTTTGAACACCCAGCTTTCGCTCGTGATCATCTACGTTGCGATGGGCCTGCCGACCACCGTGTTCATCATGACCGGCTTCATTCGCACCCTGCCGAACGAACTCGAGGATGCCGCCCGCATGGACGGCGCCAGCGAACCGCGCATCATGTGGTCGGTCATGCTGCCGCTGGTAAGGCCGGCGATGGTGATCGCCGGCATCCAGAACGTCGTCCCCATCTGGAACGACTTCTTCTTCCCGCTGATCTTCATCCAGAAGGACGCGCTGAAGACCCTGCCGCAGGGCCTGACGACCTTCATGGGCGAATATACGACCGATTGGGGCGTGCTGTTTGCCGGGCTCCTGCTTTCCTCGGCCCCGGTCATCATCGTCTACATCGTCCTGTCACGCCAGTTCATCAACGGCATGACGGCGGGAGCTGTGAAATAGGCCGGCAGGCGCCGGGACTGTCACTATACGACAGGTTGAATGCGGATCGGCATGCTGTTATGCCGGTCGGTGTGGCGCTTGCATCGGCAGCGCCGTGAACAATCGCAACACGACAGTGGCGGTTCGGGAAGTTCGGCGGTAAAAGCAGATCCATGAACGACAACGTCATCAAATTCCGACGCCCGGAACCACCGCCGCGAGAGCCGAACCCGCTGCTGCGCAAGCTGGCGGTCATTGTGATCATAGTCGCTTGTCTCGTTCTCGCCTGGGCCTATTTCCAGTTCCTCGCAAGCCCGACGCCGGCGTGATTTGCGGCTGAGCCGGCACCGCTATCCTGGGCGTGCCCGCCTTTGCGCCCGATTCAACCGAAAGCGGAGACCTAAAAACGCGCCTTCGACCATGACGATAAAACGATGATTTGACGAAGCGCGCTGGAACTGTATCTTACGGGCTCAACAGTATCAAAAATACGTGTACAGCCAGTCCTCATAACGATACATATTTTCGACAACAACGCGTAGTTCCGAACAGCAAACAATGCTCGAAAATACGATGCTAAAAATCCGTTTGCTCGGTCGCCCCTCCCTTGAGTGGGACGGCCAGAACATTGCGCTGCCGGAAAAAGCCTATTTTCTGTTTGCTGTCGTCGCGATGGCCCCCAGATTGACCGTCGACCGCGAAACCATACGTCGGCTTCTGTGGCCTTCCCACGACGCGGAGAAGCGGGCCAACAGCCTGCGCCAGCTTCTGGCACGTATCGCCAAGGCAATCGGCCCCCATGCCCCCTCGATCCTCGTTACCGACGATGACGCGCTTCAGCTCGCGTCGGATCGGCTGGAGGTCGATCTTCTCGCCCTGATGGAACCGGGCCCGTTGAGGGAAGACCGCTGGGATCTGATCCGTGGCGAACTGCTGGAAGCCGTGGAAGCCCCGACCGGCGGCGCGGAAGACTGGCTTTCGGATGCCCGGCGCAAGGTCGGAGACTGGCGATCGAGCCATATCGAAACCCTGCTTGCGATGCCGGTTCACCAGCGGTCCCCATCCCTGCCCCTGCTTGCCAATCGCCTGATCGAGCTCGATGCCTCCCACGAGGGGGCCACGCGGGCATTGATGAAATATCATGTCGGCCAGGGCGATTTCGCCGCCGCCCGCCAGGCCTATGGCAGATGCCGGGACCAGCTCCGGGCCGACTACGACACGCCGCCGACACCGGAGACCGTTGGCCTCGCCCGCGAGCTCGGTATCCTGAGCCGGCCGACCTCCGAGCCCATGCCGGCGGAGGAGCGTCCGAGGGACGTCATGCCGGTACAGCCGCGCGTGGTGATCCTGCCGCCCGAAACGATCGTTCAGGATGCCCTTGTTCAGCGTCTCGGCAGAGCTCTGCTCGAAGACGTCACGATCGGCCTCAGCCACCAGCGGGTCTTCAAGATCATCGCCGCCCATACGAGTTTCGAACTCGTCAACCAGTCGGCCGACCCGCAGCAGCGCCAGTCGGTGCTCAACGATCTTCAGTTCGATTATTCCGTGTTCGTAACGATCCAGGGCGAAGGCGACGAGATTTTCGCAACCTGCCGGCTGACGAGGGTAGGCACCGGCGAAGTGCTCTGGGCCATCAACCTGCCGCTCGACGTCCAGCATATGAGCGCTTCCTTTGGTCAGCTGGCGCGGCGCATTTCGGCCTCCCTGACGGACGTGATCGAACGGCATGAAATCGCCAAGTCGCTCGACGACGTCGATCCGTCCGCCTACCGCCTCTACCTCGAAGGGAAGCGCTATCTCTCCGGCACGGACCTCCAGCATCTGCGCCAGGCGCGCAAATGGTTCAAGTCGGCGGTCAAGCGGTGTGACAGCTTCTCGCCGGCGCATGCGGGTATTTCACGCTCGCTCGGCATGGAATGGCTGGTCCGCGGCATGAAGGATCATGAGCTGCTGGATGTGGCCAACCAATCCGCCCGTGCATCGCGCGATCTCGATCCCGGCAGCGGCCGCGCCTTCCGGGAGCTTGGTTTCATCTCCCTCTATCGGCGGCGTTTCGACGAGAGCCTCGACCTGTTTCAGGAAGCCCAGAACCTCAACCCCAGCGATGCGGATGTGCTGGTCGACTATTCGGACGCGCTGTCGCATGCCGGCGACCTGGACAAGGCACTCGATCTCGGGCTTGCCGCCTTCAAGCTGAACCCGCTGCCGCCGGATTATTACTACTGGATCCTAGGCTCCACCTATTACGTCCGCCAGGAATATTCGAAGGCGATCGATACCATCGACCCGGTCCGCACCAAACACGCGACTGCGCGGCTGCTTGCCGCCAGCCACGCGATGGCCGGCGACATGGCCGCGGCGCGCGGTTACGCGGCGATCGTCAGGGAGAATTTCCCGGATTTCCGCAGCGAGGATATCCGTTATTTCGTGCCCGACCGCGACCCGGCGCACGCCGAACTTCTCATTCACGGCCTCAAGCTCGCCGGACTGCCCTGAGGGGCGTGAAAATGCCTGTCACGCTGGAATAACACCCGGTGTGGTGATTTCTCGATGCTCGCAGCACAGGCTGCCTTTTAGCGGAGAGAAAGATGGAAACGAAGTTCAAGACCTCCAAGCCGGTTGAGTCCACTGCCTCGGCCCCGACCCTGCGGTTTTCTGCCGCTGCCGAAGCCGTCCTCGGCCGTCAGATCGAGATTGCGCCGAACGCGCTCTCCCAGGTCACGCATGCAATGAGATACCAGTAATGAGCGTCAAAGCCCAAGGCGCCGATGGTTGCCTTGGGCTTAACCGCGAGCCGCGACGGCTCCGGAATGCCGACCAAGCAGAAGATCTTTCAGCCGCCAAACTCGCCTCCCTCACAAGCCTGTCACGCCCAAGTCACGGTGCCTTTGGTCTCTTCTCTCATGGAGATCTCAAGAGGGACGAGTCGACGGGATGAGTAGGGCATCGCAATCGCTTTTGCAGACCCGGCAGTCGCCCGCCCTATCTCATTCGAGTTCAGGGTCCCTTGAATTTTGGCAGCCGGAAACGACGATGCAGATCCAGTCATCGACACAGACGATACAGAAGTTTGCAGCTTCCCTAACGCAGCGGGAGCACGGCTTCAGCACGTATCACGACAGACGCGTTTCGCCGGCGGAAACCTTCGAAGCGATCAGGCCGTTTTTCAGCGATCTCGGCATTACCCGGGTCGGTTTCCTGACCGGCCTCGACACGGTGGGCATTCCCGTCGCCTTCGCGACGAGGCCGAACAGCTACACCCTCTCGGTCTTCCAGGGCAAAGGCGTCGATGCCGATGCCGCGCGTACCTCGGCCGCCATGGAGGCCCTGGAAACGCGGGTCGCCGAAATCGAGCCGTCATCGCTCACCTGGGCGACCGTCGGCGAGGTCGCCGGCTCCCCAACAGCCATGATCGATCTTCATTCGACCGCGCGGTGCGTCCCGTCCGAAATTGGCGATCGGCAGATACCGTGGGTCACCGGTCTTGATATCCTTTCCGGCAATCAGATCATGGTGCCCTGGTGGCTGGCCGGAATGGACCACCGCGGCGAACGGCCCGCCGGTTTCGAACAGTCCAGCGATGGTCTCGCATCCGGAAACTCACAGGCCGAGGCACTTCTGCACGGGCTCTGCGAACTCGTCGAACGAGACGCCTGGACCCTCGTCCAGCTCAAGTCCGAGCAAGAGCTGAATGCCTGCCTTGTCGATCCGGCCACGGTCGAAGATGCCCTGCTCGACCTGATGGTCGGACGCCTTCGCGACGCCGGCATGCAGCTGGTCCTGCTCGACATGACGACCGATCTCCAGGTTCCGGCATTCCTGGCCGTCCTCATTCCCGATTCGACGGCCAAGCGGTCCGATCCGCGCTGGAGCCAGGTTTGCGGCGGCTGCGGTTGCCATCCGGACCCGGTGCGCGCCATGCTGCGCGCCATCACCGAGGCCGCCCAGAGCCGCCTGACCGCGATTGCCGGCAGCCGCGACGACTTCTCGCCGCGCATCTATCAGCACATGCGCGCCGATAACGCCCTCGGTCGCCTGGTGGCGCTGTCGTCCCAGGACAGGCGGCGGGTTCACTACCGCGAGGTCGACGCCGCTCGCCATTCCATCAACGGCACGATCGATCACATCCTCGGACGTTTGAAACTGGCCGGCATCCGGCAGGTCGTCGCGGTTCCCATGCAGGATGCCGGGCTTCCCGTTTCGGTCGTCCGCGTCATCGTTCCTGGCCTGGAAGTCGAACTTTCCGGCCAATATTTGCAGCTCGGCATCCGCGCTGCAAACGCGATAAGGAGGTCACGGCATTGAAAGTCGTTTTTGTCGGGCCGAGCCTCGGATCGTCGATCCGCCAGATGAAGCAACGGTTTCCCGCGCTGACCTTCCGAGGCCCCGCGGCTCGCGGCGACATTCTGAAGGCGGTCGAGGACGGCGCCGAGGCGATCGCCCTGATCGACGGATATTTCGGCGAGTCCGCCTCCGTGTGGCACAAGGAGATCCTTTATGCGCTGAGCCGGGATGTCTCCATCGGCGGAGGCTCCAGCATGGGAGCCTTGCGCGCTGCAGAATGCGAGGCATTCGGCATGACCGGCATCGGCCGGATTTATTCCGATTATGCCGCAGGCCGGCTGATCGACGACGAAGCCGTCGCGCTGATCCACGGTCCCGAGGAACTCGGCTGGATGCCGCTCTCGGTGCCGCGCGTCGACTACGAGGCGACGATCCGCAAGCTTGGGCGGATGGGGCTCATATCGGCGGCCGAACGGGAGAGATTTTTCCTCACCGCCAATTTCATGCACTACACCGAGCGGACCTACCAGGCCATCCTCGAACGATGCGAGTTCAGCGATCCTCAGCGAAGCGCGGTGATCCTTCACGACATCAAACGCCACAAGGTGGAATTGAAGCGTGAGGATGCAAGAGCCGTTCTCGTTTGGCTCAACGGCATCACCAATTCCCGTAAACACTCCAAGTGGACGTTCGCACAGACCGCCCATTGGGAAAAACTGCGCGACGAGGTGGACTCGGCGCAAGGATCCATGAATGATTGATCTCGCACACGACGTCGCCAGTGACGAATATGCCCGCCTGTTCCGCATGCTCTCCGCGGTCAACAAGGAGGCGGAATCGCTTCACCTTTCCACGGTCGTCCACCTGACGAACATGGCTCTTCTGCAACTCTCGCTCGATTGGGAAGGCATTCGTCCCGAGAACGAGAAGAGTGCGAAGTTGAGTGCGATATTCCGCAGCAAGACCAAGCTGGCGCTCGATGAGGATGGTCCGAGGATTTAGAAAGTCAGGATCCGGTCACTCGGCCGGCTGCCTCTCGATCTCGGCCTCAAATTCATCCATCTCGACTTCCTTGGCGGCAACCGACTGAACCAGCTCCAGGATGCGCTTGCGAAGAAGAGGCTTGGAAATACTCATGAAGGCAGTGCTCATCAGCAAGGCCTCATGGGTGAAATCGAACTGCGGGTTTTCGAGCTGATTGTCGTTCGACGGTTCGACCGTCGGGATCCGGTCGAAGAATGCCACCATCTCGACCTTCAGCGCCGTCGCGATCTCCACAAGCTTACCCACGGCGATCCGGTTCACGCCGCTTTCGTATTTCTGGAGCTGCTGAGACGTGATGCCCACGTGGTGGGCGAGTTGCGGCTGGGTGAATTTCCTTTCCCGCCTGTGGAGGCGGATACGCTTTCCAACTTCCTTGTCGGCTGCATTCGGTGCTTTGCTCACAGCAGGACCATTTCTTCGACGCTGGGTTACTCAGGGTGTTATTCGTATCCTATCATCGACAAGTTGCCGAGTACTCTGCAAGCCTTTTCTATCTTGAGTGGATAAATAAATAAAACGTCTACTATCAACCGGCCGTTTTTACTGCGTTCGGGATCTTGCAGCGGACACCCTTGGCTGGTCGAGACGGCTTCGGCTTTCGGTTCGCTAAGACGGCATCGCCGAAAGCGTTGCCTTTTCGGCAACGAAATATGCTAAATATTGTTCTTTATTAGAACGCGACATTGCGCCATCCTCTTCGCAATCCGGCAGTGAGACCGGCTCTAGTCAAGCGAAAATGTATCAGGCCTTAAGGCCAACAGGGGAACGCTATGTCTAACTTCACCATGAATCGTCGCCGTTTTATCTCCAATGCCGTGGCCGCAGGCGGGCTCGCCGCAACCTCCAGCTTCCTCGGCATCACCGCCGGCAATGCCAAGGACGTGGCGAAGGTGCGCATGCAGCTCGGCTGGCTCGTATCGAACGGCGTCCTCGGCGAAGTCGCCGCCATCAAGAAGGGTTTCTTCGAGGAACAGGGTATCGAGCTTGAGATCGTCCCCGGCGGGCCGAGCGTCGATGGCGTTGCGGGCGTCGCATCGGGCCAGTCCGCGACCGGCCAGATCTCGTCGAGCCCGTCCGTCATGCTGGCGCGTTCGGCCGGCCTCCCGGTCAAGGCCTTCCTGTCCGGTTACCAGAAACATCCCTTCACCTATTTCTCGCTGAAGAACAAGGCGATCAAGACTCCGAAGGACATGATCGGCAAGACGATTGCCACCCAGCCGACCGCCTTCATCCTGCTGCGCGCGCTTCTCGCCCAGAACGGCATCGCCGAGGATCAGGTGAAGATGGTCAACATGGGTTCCGACATGAACCAGTTGATCACCGGCCAGGCCGATGCGGTCACCGGCTGGCTTACCAACGTCAACGCCCTCGACGTGCTCGGCGACAACCGCGTCGACATGATGCTCTGGGACAGTGGCCTGCAGCTCTACGCCAACGTCTACTACACGACCGACGACCAGATCGCCAAGCACTCCGACGTTCTCGAACGCTTCACCCGCGCCGCCGCCAAGGGCTGGGGTTACGTTCGCAACAATCAGAAGGAAGCGGTCGAGATGCTCTGCTCCGCCTACCCGATCCTCGACAAGCCGAGCGAGCTTCGCGCCGTCGGCCCCTGCGTCGACTTCTCCTTCGGCCCGACCACCAAGGCCTCCGGCTGGGGCACCATGACGCGCGAGAACTGGGCGGCGCAGATCAAGGCCTATGCCGATCTCAAGCAGTTCAAGGGTACGGTCCCGACGGTTGACGACGTCGCGAACTTCTCCATCCTCGAAGCCACGACCGACGTTCGTAAACAGGTAGGATGATGGCCATGTCAGGAGCGGCGAAGTTGATGCCGAGCGTTCCCTTGACCGAGCCGGCAGCCACGGCGGTTTCGATCCGAAACCTCTCCGTCCGGTTCGGTGACAGGAACAACGAATTCACGGCCCTTTCCGACGTTTCCGTCGAAATACCGGAGGGTGCCTTCGTCACCATGCTCGGCCCCTCCGGCTGCGGAAAATCGACGCTGCTGAGATGCGTCGCGGATCTCGTCCATATCAGCGACGGTTCGATTTCCGTGTTCGGCCAAAGCCCCCAACAGGCCCGCGAGGGCCGCGACTTCGCCTTCGTCTTCCAGGATGCGACGCTGCTCCCCTGGCGGAACGTGCTCGACAATGTCCGCCTGCCGCTGGAAGTCGGAAAACACGCCCAGACCGGCAATCATGCGGATCCGCATGAACTGCTGGCCATGGTCGGCCTGAAGGGGCGCGAAAATGCGCTCCCTCACGAGCTCTCCGGCGGCATGCGCCAGCGCGTGGCGATCGCCCGCGCGCTGATCACCAGGCCGCGCATCCTGTTGATGGACGAACCCTTCGGGGCGCTCGACGAGATCACCCGCGACCGGCTGAACGAGGAACTGCTGCGTGTCTGGCAGGAAACGGGAACGACGATCCTGTTCGTCACCCATTCCATTCCGGAAGCGGCCTTCCTCGGCCAGAACGTGCTGATGCTCCAGGCCCATCCGGGCCGCGTCAAGGAGTTCATGAAGGTCGATCTGCCCTTCCCGCGCTCGCTTGCCGTGCGTGACACGGTGGAGTTCATCGGCGTTACAGCGCATCTGCGCCGCCTTCTGGAGGAATGCCTGTGAGCCACATCATTTCCTCTGCAGCCAAGACCGGGGCAGATCGCAAGATCGCGCTTCTCGATGCAACCGCCGGCGTGCTCGCCAAACACATGCCGGCGATCGCGGCCGCCGTCGGGCTCGTCGTCCTCTGGCAGTTCGTCGTGTGGGCTTTCAAGATCCCGACCTTCATGGCTCCGAGCCCTGTCGATGTCGCCTATGCCTTCCAGCAAAACGCCGGCATCCTCTGGACCAACATGCTGCCGACGATTCTGGAGGCTTTCCTCGGCTTCGTCTTCGGCAACCTCGTCGCCATCCTTCTGGCGATCTGGTTCGTCCACAGTTCGACGGCGGAAAAGGCCTTCTACCCGATCGCCGTCTTCATCAAGGCGATCCCGATCATCGCGCTCGCCCCGATCCTGGTGCTGATCTTCGGCAACGGGCTGGCGCCGAAAATCATCATCGCCGGGCTGATCTGCTTCTTCCCGACGCTGGTCAACATGGTCCAGGGCCTGAAATCCGCGAGCCCCGCCATGCTCGACCTGATGCGGGTTCTGTCCGCCAGCAACACGGAAATACTCTGGAAGGTCAGGCTGCCGAGTTCGATGCCGTTCCTGTTTGCGGCGCTGAAGATTGCCGCCACCAGCAGCGTCATGGGTGCGATCGTCGCCGAATGGATCGGGTCCAGCTTCGGCCTCGGCGCCCTCATCATCGAGGCGACCTACAATTTCCGTTCGCCCCTGCTCTACGCAACCGTCGTGATCGCCGCGGTCCTTGCCGTCGTCCTCTTCTTCATCGTCTCGGTGGTCGAAGCACGGATGATCCGCTGGAAGCCGGCCGGCTCGCACTAAAATCCGTCGGTCCTCGGACCCGGTTCCTTGGGAGTTTGAACCAATGCAACAGACAATTCTTCAGGCGGCGCGCAACGTCGCAGTGGTCGACCGTTCCGATGTGGTAGTGGTCGGCGGAGGACCGGCCGGCATTTCCGCGGCGGTTTCGGCAGCCCGCAACGGCGCCAAGGTGACCCTTCTCGAACGCTACCCCTATGTGGGCGGGCTTGCCGCCGGCGGCATGGTGCTGGTGCTCGACGACATGATCAACCAGCTCGAAATCACCGTGCAGGGCATCTGCATGGAGATGATCGAGCGGATGAAGAAATGGGATCTCTGCGTCACCCCGACCGGCCGCGACCGCGAACTCGACATCCGCGAGACACCGGAGGCCTGGCGGCGCTGGGCGCGCTGGGGCCTGTTCGATTTCCACACCCAGTCGATGCCGCACCCGATCTGCTTCTCGGCCGCCTTCGATCCGGACGGTTTTAAACGCGCTTCCTATGATGTCCTGACCGAGGCCGGCGTAAAGCTTCGTACCCACAGCTGGTTCTCCTCCGCCATCATGGAAGGCAAGACCATCAAGGGCGTCATCTGCCAGACCAAGTCGGGCATGGAAGCTATCCTCGGCGATATCGTCATCGACACGACCGGCGACCTGGATGTCGCGGCCTCCGCCGGCGCCTCGCACGTGGAATCGAACTTCATCCTGACCACCGTCTCCCGCTGGGGCGGCGTCGATACGGAAGCCGCCGAACGTTTCGAGTTCGAAGAGCCGGAAGCCTTCAAGAAGATCGACCACGAGGCCAAGCGCCTGATCGGCGGCTGCTGGTCCTTCTGGTGGCTGAAGACCCCGCTGCCGGGCGTCGTCTGGCTCAACTGCCCGCATATGCCGAACCTCTCCGGCCTCAAGACCGAGGATCTGACCAAGGCCGAGCTCGAAGGCCGCATCCGCATCGCCCGTCTGCTCGACTTTACCCGCGAAAAGATGCCGGGCTTCGAAAAGGCCTATGTGGTCGATTTCGCGCCGCAGACCGGCGTGCGCCAGACGCGACTGCTGGAAGGCGAATACGTCGTCACCAAGGACGACGTCATGAACCGCATCCACTTCTCCGACACCGTCTGCCGCGGCCGCGACTATTACACGCCCTACCGCTCGATGCTGCCGCGTGAGGTGGACCAGCTGATCGTTGCCGGACGTCACTATTCGGCGACACCACAGGCCCAGAAGTCGAGCCGCGAAATCCCGCCCTGCATGGCCATGGGCGAGGCAGCGGGCGTCGCTGCCGTCGTGGCGCTCAATGCCGGGACCACCGTACGGAAAGCCGATGTTCGGGCGATCCAGAAACAGATGAGGGCGCAGGGAGCCGATCCCGGCGACGTGCCTTCCGACAATGCGACATTCCTGGAGGCTGCCGAATGAACTCTTTACCCCTCGATGGCATCCGCGTGATCGACTTCACTCAGGTCATGCTCGGCCCCTGCTGCACCCAGACGCTTGCCGATTACGGCGCCGAAGTCATCAAGATCGAAAAGAGCAAGATCGGCGACCTGTCGCGCTGGTCGCTCGGCTCGGATCCGGACGGCCTCAACAACCCTGTCTTCTGCTCGCTGAACCGTAACAAGAAGAGCCTGGCGCTCGATCTGAAGCTCACCGAAGCGCGCGACGCCGTGCTTACCCTGATCGCGGGCGCCGACGTGGTGGTCAACAATTTCCGCCCCGGCGTCATGGAGCGCATGGGCTTCGGTTACGAGGACCTGAAGAAGATCAACAAGCGGCTGATCTACGCGGTCGGCACCGGCTTTGGCCTCACCGGTCCTTACCAGCACAAGGGCGGCCAGGACATCCTCGCCCAGGCGCTTTCGGGCGTCATGCGCCGCAAGTCCGACAGCGCCCACCCAACCTCGATCTATGCGACCCCGCTCGCCGACTATTCCGCCGGCATGCATCTGGTCCAGGGCATCCTCCTGGCGATCCTGCAGCGGGGAAAGACCGGCGAAGGCCAGCACGTCGCGGTCAGCCTCTACAATTCCATGCTCGCCATGCAGATGCAGGAGGGTGCGGCGCACATGATGCGCGAGAAGGACCTGAACTGGGGCGCCTTCCCGCTGACCGGCGTGTTCGACACGACCGACGGCGCGATCGTCATGGTCGGCGCCTTCAAGCAGAACCCGCTGCAGGACATCTGCAATGCGCTGGAGATCGAGGACCTGTCCGCCCAGCCGCGCTACAAGGATTTCGATTCACAGATGGCGCATCGCCCGGAACTGCAGGCGATCTTCCGCGAGAATTTTGCGAAAAACAGCAATGCCCACTGGCTGAAGCGCCTGGAAGAAGTCGATATCCTCTGCGCCCCGGTGCGCAACCTCGCCGAAGCGCTGCGGGATCCGCAGACGGTGATCAACAAGATGATCCTCGAAGCCGGAGAAACCGCAGCCGGCCCGATCCGCCTGATCGGATCGCCGATCGACATGTCGGCGGCTCCGGTCTCGGTACGTATCGCGCCGCCGCGTCTCGGCGAGCACAATGACGAGATCCTCGGTTCGCTGGACGCTCGTCGTGGAGACGCGGCATGACGGTCGGTTTCTCCGTCGAGAACCGCGTCGCGCGGGTGACGCTCGACCGCCCGGATCGCATGAACGCCGTCGATGCCGCGACCGAAAAGGAACTCGACGCGATCTGGTCGCAGATCGAGACACGCGACGACATTTCCTGCGTGGTCCTCACCGGCAGCGGCAGCAAGGCGTTCTGCACCGGCGCCGACCTCAAGGGCGGTGCCACCAAGTCCGGCCTCGAATACTGGGCTGAAAGCCGCATGAACGGTTTCGGCGGCCTTGCCTTCCGCAAGTCGCTGGACGTGCCGGTCATCGCCCGCGTCAACGGTTATGCGCTCGGCGGCGGCTTCGAGATGGTGCTCGGCTGCGATATCGTGATTGCCGCCGACACCGCGAAATTCGGCCTACCGGAAGCCCGCGTCGGCCGCATGCCGCTCGATGGCGGCATGGTCATGCTGCAGAGGAAAATCCCCCACAACCTCGCCATGGCCGTGATGCTGACCGGCCGGCAGTTCACCGCCGCCGAGATGCAGGGCTTCGGCATCGTCAACGAAACCGTTCCCTTCGACGAACTGGATGCGGCCGTCGACAGATGGGTGAGCGATATCGTCGCCTGCGCTCCGCTGTCGCTGAAGGCGATCAAGCAGACGGTCAACCGCACCGGTCATCTGAGCCCCGCCGAAGCCCAGGGCCTGCGCACCCCCGCGCTGGTCCGCGCGCTGCAGAGCGAGGACGCCATGGAAGGCGTCACGGCCTTCCGCGAAAAACGCGCTCCGGTTTGGCAGGGCCGCTGACGCATGTCGCGCAAAAGTGCGCAGCGGTTTTGCGGTAAGGACATGCATCGGACAAGGAATGGGAGCGTGGCAAGCGAATCCGAAGGATCGCAACACGCTTCTGGCATGGTATGAATTTCAGGATCTTGGGGGATGAGTATGCACGCCAGTATCCTGAAATATTTCGTCGAAGTCGCGCGCTCGGGCTCGATCCGCAAGGCCTCCGAAGAGCTGCATGTGGCGACCTCGGCCGTCAGCCGCCAGATCCGCAAGCTTGAGGACGAGCTCGGCACCCCGCTGTTCGAACGTTTTTCCGATGGCCTGCGCCTGACCTCCGCCGGCAAGGTGGTGCTGAAACACGCCAAGGAGACGATGCACCATTACGAGATCATGAAATCCGATCTCGGCGACCTGCAGGGCAAGCGTACCGGCCGCGTCCATATCGCCTGCCTGGACAGCCTCGCGGTGCAGTTCATGCCGGAATTCGTCATGGCGTTTCACCACAGGAACCCGGCGGTCGACTTCCGAATCCGCGCCGACAATTTCAACAACATCTTCCATTTCGTCGCCGAAGGCGATTGCGATATCGGCATTACCTTCGATCTCGCCCGCCCGCACGACATCAAGCTAGTGCATGGCGTACGCATGCCGCTGATGGTGATCGTCGCGAAACACCATCCGCTCGCTCGCCAGAAAAGCGTGACGCTGCAGGAATGCGCCCAGTTCAAGCTGCTGCTGCAGCTCGACAACGAGGTGATGAGCTCGATGATCGCCGTCGAGCTCGCCTCGCTCGACCGCGTCGGCCGCACCTTCGTCGCCACCAACAACCAGATGATGCTCAAACCGCTGATCCTGTCGGGCGCAGGCGTTGCCTTCTTCACCCCGCTCGGCCTCCTGAAGGAATTGAAGGCCGGTGACGTCGTGGCCCTGCCGATCGCCGGCTCCCGCCTGCAGAACATGGAGGTCGGCATCGTCGCACCCCATAACCGGCAGCTCACCCATGCCACCGAAGCGGTGATCGAGGCGCTCAGCATCGATCTCGAAAAATTCAGCAACCAGATCGCGGAGGTCATCAGACGGTGACATCGATGAAAGACTGGCGCTTCCTGCAGCAGCCGGGCCATCAAAAGGCCCTGCGCGGCGACGCCGTTCCGGCTGCCCTTCCCACCCTCACTTCAGCCATTCCGCTTGCCCCCGGCGACCTCATTCTGCCCATGCCGGTGAACGCCCATGACCACGGCTATGGCATCCGCACGCTGGATTTCGGCAGTCTCGACGATGCGCTGGAGACGTGGATCCCGACGATGCGGCTGCGGCCCCGCACCGACGCCTATCTCGAAGCCCTCGTCGCCTTCGGCCGCCTGGCGAAAACCGGCGTCGCCGCGACCATCCACTGCCACAATTCGCTCAATGCCGCCCGCCTGGTCGAAGAAGCCCTGGAGGTGATCCGCGCGGCAAAGGATGTCGGCATCCGGCTCGGCCTCTCTTGCCCGCTCCTCGACCACGACGCCTGGGCCTATGATGGCGGACCGGAAAGGCTGAAGCCGTTCCTGAGCGCGGCGGACTGGGAGGCCCTTTCCCCGCTCGCCCCGCGCTACGCGCCTTTCCGGGAACAGCTCGCCGCCGCCGATGCAGTCGCCGCCGCGAATACCAACCCGCTGGTCGATGTCCAATACGGTCCGATCGGCCCGCAATGGTGCTCCAACGCGCTCCTCGAAGCGATCGCCGATGCCTCCGCCGCGAACGACCGCCGCATCCACATGCACCTGCTTGAAAGCCCGCGGCAGAGGGCCTGGCTGGACCGGCGCTTCCCGCAGGGCATCGTCCGTTATCTCGACGAGATCGGCTTCCTCTCGCCAAGGCTTGCGGTTGCCCATGGCGTGCAACTGCGGCCCGACGAATACGAGTTGCTGGCCGAACGCGGTGTCCAGCTCGTCTCCAACCCATCCGCCAACCTGCGCCTTCGCTCGGGCATCGCCCCGCTGGCGGCTGCCGTCAAACGCGGCCTGCGCTTCGGCATCGGGCTCGACGGCAGCGCCTTCGACGACGACCAGGATCTCTGGCGCGAAATGCGGCTCCTCTATCTCCTGCATGGCGGCCGCGAACTCGAACGGAGCTTTACGGCAGCCGACATTTTCGACGCCGCGATCCGCACCGGAGCCGCCGTTATCAACGCGCCGCTCGGAGAGGATTTCACGGTCATCGACTACGAAGCCCTGCTCGCCGACAGCGTCTTCGACGATCTCGACGAGGCCGAAGTGCTGTTGAACCGCATGTCGGCCGCCCATGCCAAGGCGACCTATGTCGCCGGCCGCCCGGTGATGCGGGACGGCGAGCTTCTCAACGTCGATTTTGACGCCGCCCGCAAGGAACTGCTGGCGCAGGCCAGAGCCGATCTGCCTCGCCTCACCATCGAGCGGGAACGATGCGGCAAGCTGATTGCCGCGACCCGCGCCTACTATGAAAGCTGGACAGATAATTAATGGGCCGGCTCGCGCATGGGCATGGCTGTCACCACCGGGTGATCGACATTTCGCGTCCGGCTCTTGTCCCAGCCGCCCGGAGATCCCAAACCGGTGACCTCGGGGCCGAAATAGTCCCGGTTCACCGGAACGAAGGCCATCTGCGCCTCGCTCACTTCCTCGTCATAGGCGATGGCATCGACCGGACAGATGGAAAGACAGAGACCGCAATTGATGCACTCGTCCGGATGGATATAGAACATCCTGCCGCCCTCATAGATGCAGTCGACGGGACAGGCCGCGGTACAGGCGCCGTCCTTAACGTCGATACAAGGTTCGGTGATGATGTAGGCCATCGGATCGTTCGCCTCTCATTGCCTTTGGCGCACTATCCCAAACCTCGGCGTTGCTGAAAAGAAGCATATTTCGCAGCAAGCATTCGAATTTAGGCAACGCCCCGATTGCGTTCATTTCCTATTCGCGCTTCCTTGCCCTGATGGCTTTCCCTACAATCACGCTTGTCCTCCGCGAATCCTGGAAATGAGGTTTTCATGCCCGCCCTCACCCGCTTCTCCGTCCAGCCCCTTTCGACCATGACCCGCCGCCTGGCGGATGTCGCCTCCGCCCGCCACGATCCGGATCTCGTCATTCAGGGCGCACGCGTGCTCTCCACCTATTCGGAACGCATTCTCGACGGTCGCGAAGTCTGGATCTCGGGCGGCCGCATCGCAGCCGTGAAGCCTGCCGGCAGCTACCGGAATGGCTCGGCAAAACTCTATGACGCCAAGGGCGGGATCATTGCCCCCGGCCTCGTCGATCCGCACATCCACATCGAATCCTCGATGGTGACGGCCTGCGCCTATGCCGAGGCCGCACTTCTCAACGGCACCACGACGATCTTCTGCGACAGCCACGAGATCGGCAACGTCATGGACGTGGCAGGCGTCGAGGCGATGCTCGAAGACGCACGCCAGGCGCCGCTGTCGATCTTCCTGACCGTCCCGAGCACCGTGCCGGCAACATCGCCGGAGCTCGAAACTGCCGGTGGCGACCTAACGCCCGCCAAGATCGCCGCCCTGTTCGACAAATGGCCGGAAGCGGTAGCGCTCGGCGAAAAGATGGACTTCGTGCCCGTCGCCATGGGCGACGAACGCAGCCATGCGATCCTCGCCGCAGCCCTGCAGCGCGGCCGGCCGGTCTCGGGCCACGTCTATGGCCGGGAGTTCGTCGCAGCCTATGCCGCTTCCGGCGTCACCGATACCCATGAGGCGATCGATCGCGACATCGCCGATGACCTGCTCGAGGCCGGCGTCTGGCTCTTCCTGCGCGGCGGGCCACCGACGACGCCGTGGCATTCCCTGCCGCATGCGATCAAGACGATCACCGAACTCGGCGCCTCGCACAAGCGCGTTGCCGTCTGCACCGACGACCGCGATGCCGAGGACCTGCTCGCCTTCGGCCTGGACTGGGTGACACGCGAAGCCATCAAGGCCGGCATGACGCCGGAACAGGCCTGGGCGATGGGCTCGCTGCACGGCGCGACCCGTTTCGGCATGGAAGGCGAGATCGGAGGCATGGGCGGCGGCCGCCGTGCCGATCTGGTGCTTCTGTCCGACGATCTGAAACCGGTCAGCACCTGGTATGGCGGCGAACTGGTGGTCGACAATCGCAAGATCACGCCGGTCCTGGATGAAGCCCTGTCGAAACCCTATCGTTATCGCGAGGCCGCCTATCACACCGTAAAACTGCCGAAGAACCTCAGGCTGACGCCCGAGCTTCCGGCCGACACCGTGACCGCCCATACGATCCGGACCGAACTCCCCGGCATCACGCTCGGCCATGTCACCGTGACGCTCGAACCCGCCAACGACTGGCAGGCCCATTTCGACCGTCATGACCTCTGCTTCGTCACCGTCGTCGAACGGCACGGCAAATCGTCCGGTAACGTGGCGCATGGGCTGCTGAACGGTTTCGGCCTGAAAAAGGGCGCGGTCGCCTCCTCGGTCGGCCATGACAGCCACAACATCATCGTTGCCGGCACCAACGAGGCGGATATGCAGGTGGCGCTTGACGCGATCGAGGAAACGCAGGGCGGCGTCTGCGTCGTGATGGACGGCAAGGTCACGGCCATGGTGCCGCTGCCGATCGCCGGCCTGCTCTCCGACAAGCGCGTCCACGACGTCGCCGAAGAGGTGAAGGCTCTGAAGCTGGAATGGGAAAAGGCTGGCTGCACCATCGCCTATATGGGCTTCAACCTCATCCCGCTATCGGTCATTCCGGAAATCCGTATCACCGACAAGGGACTTGTCCTGGTACCGGAAATGGTGATCGCGCCGCTCTTCGAAAAAGCCTGAGCGGCGCCAAGACCAGTCGGGACCAGCATCAATCGGCAAGCTCGGCGAGAATGCGGACCCAGGAGCGGATCCCCTTGTGGAAGCTCGACAGGTCGTATTTCTCGTTCGGGCTGTGAACGCGGTTGTCGAAACGGGCGAAGCCGACCAGCAGGGCATCGCAGCCGAGGCGGCGCTTGAACTCTCCGATAATCGGGATCGAGCCCCCGGTTCCGGCAAGCGCGGCCTCACATTCCCATTCGGTGGAAAGCGCCGCCAGCGTCTTGGTCAGGAACGGGCTCTCGATCGGCATCACGGTCGCCGGCGCAAGGCCGAAATCCTTGAAGGTCACCGAGCAGTCGGCCGGAATGCGCGCCTCGACATGCGCCTTGAAGGCATCGCGGATCTCCTCCGGCACCTGGCCCTCGACCAGCCGGAACGAGATCTTGGCGGTCGCCTTGGCCGGAATGACCGTCTTGAACCCCTCGCCCGTATATCCACCGCTCATGCCGTTGATCTCGCAGCTCGGGCGCGCCCAGACCTGTTCGAGGATCGACCGGCCCGCTTCGCCCGCCGGAATATTCAGCCCGATATCGGCAAGGAAACCCTTCTCGTCGAACGGCAGCCGCTGCCACTGTGCCTTGATCGCCTCCGGCAGCTCCTTCACGCCGTCGTAAAACCCTTCGACGGCGATGCCGCCATCTGGCGTCCTAAGACTCGCGACGACATCCGACAGCACCTGCAACGCGTTGCGGGCGGCATTGCCGAACATGCCGGAATGCAGGTCCCGGTCGGCGCAGGATATCTCGATCTCGGTGCTGTAGAGCCCGCGCAGCATGGTGGTGACGGCCGGCGTTTCGCGGTCCCACATGTCGGTGTCGCAGACATAGACCATGTCGGCCTTCAGCTCTTCGGCGGTCGCGTCGAGGAATGGCGCAAGGCTTGGGCTGCCCGCCTCCTCCTCGCCTTCGAAAAGAATGCTGACCTGCACCGGCAGCTTTCCGGTCACGGCCTTCCAGGCGCGGCAGGCCTCGACAAAGGTCATCATCTGGCCCTTATCGTCCGAAGCGCCGCGCGCAACGATCGCGGTATCGCCGTTCGGCAGCGGTTCCAGCCGCGGCTCGAACGGGTCGCTCACCCATAGCGCCAGCGGATCGACAGGCTGGACGTCATAATGGCCATAGAACAGCAGATGCGGCCCGGCCGCATCCTTCTGGTGCGCAACGACCATCGGATGCCCCGTCGTCGGCCGGACGGACGCGTCGAAACCGATCGAGGCAAGGTCGCGACTCAGCCACTCGGCAGCAGCCTTGCACTGCTCGCGATAATCGGGATCGGTGGAGATGCTCGGAATGCGGATCAAATCGAAGAGGCGCGCGAGGCTCTTGTCGATATCGGCATCGACGAGAGCCAGTACGGCGTCGATCTGGTCCCTGGATAGTCTCGGCATCTTGCACTCCTTGTCCGTTCGTCATTTCGGATCAAGGATGTAGCACTGTTTTCAGCGGCTCAGGAAGCACCAGGACGCTGCCGGCCACCCTTAATTTGAGGACCGGAAATCGAGTCCGATATCCAGCGTCGGCGCGCTGTGAGTGATCCATCCGACGGAGAGCAGGTCCACACCCGAGGCCGCAACGGCCGCAGCCGTCGCCGGCGTGATCCCGCCGGACGCCTCGGTGATCGCCCGGCCATCGACGATGCCGACCGCCTCGCGAAGCTCACCCGGCGTCATGTTGTCGAGCAGCACCGCATCGACGCCGACCTGCATGGCTTCGTGAAGCTGGGCGAGCGTATCGACCTCCACCTCGATCTTCACCATATGCCCGACGCCCGCCTTGGCGCGGCGGATGGCTTCCGCGATGCCGCCCGCGATCGCCACGTGATTGTCCTTGATCAGCACCGCGTCATAGAGCGCGAAGCGATGATTCATGCCGCCGCCGGCACGCACCGCATATTTTTCCAGCGCCCTCAGTCCCGGCGTGGTCTTGCGGGTGCAGACGACCGAGGCCTTGGTGCCTTCGATCGCCGTAACGATGCCGGCCGTGACGCTGGCGATGCCGGAGAGATGGCCGAGGAAGTTGAGCGCGGTGCGTTCGCCGGTCAGAAGCCCGCGCGAGGGGCCCTCGATCGTCGCGATCACGTCACCCGGCTTCACGGCCCCGCCGTCCTCGATATGACGCATCATGACGATTTTCGGATCGACGAGCTGGAAGGCGAGTTCCGCCGCATCGAGGCCGGCGATGACACCCGGCTTGCGCGCCGCCATGACGACGGTCGAGCGATGATCGGCTGGAATGACGGCCGTCGAGGTCACGTCTCCGGCAAGGCCGAGATCCTCCAGAAGGGCTGCGCGCACGGGCGGTTCGACGAGAAGTCGCGGAAGGGCGGCAAGGGTCATGTCAGGCACTCCGGGCAAGGGGATGGGAAGCGGTCCCGCGGGCAATTTCCAGCGCATCGGCGAAGCACATCCGCCGCCGCTCCGCATAGGCGAGCTTCAACGGAAAATCGGTGCGCGCATGCGCGCCACGGGATTCCTTCCGAAGCGATGCAAATACCGCGATCAACAATGCGACGATCGCCGGATCGGCCGCCGCCCCTTCGCTCTCGACGAGCGGCAACAGGCTGGCAATCGCGCCGTGGATTGCGCCGGCATTTCTCAGAACGCCGAGATGCCGCGACACGATCGGCCGCACGGCGGAAATATCCGCCGGCACCGGCAGTTCGGCGTCGGCGATCCGATGAGGCGCGTCGGCAGAGGTTGCCGAGAGATCCCGCGCGGCCCGCATGCCCATGACGGCGGCTTCAAGCAGCGAATTGCTGGCCAGCCGGTTGGCGCCGTGGAGACCGGTCGAAGCCGCCTCCCCGACCACCCAAAGGCCGGCGATGGAACTGCGGCCGTTCCCGTCCGTCGCCACACCGCCCATATGGTAATGAACGGCGGGACGGACGGGAATGAGGTCGGAATTGGGATCGACACGCGCCTCCCGGCAGAGCGCGGCGATCGACGGGAACCTCCTGGAGAACCCGCTTCCGAGCGCCGGCCGCGCATCGAGAAAGACGCGTCCGCCCCGGGCGATCTCGGCGCTGATCGCCCGCGCCACGATATCCCGCGGAGCAAGTTCCGCGCCCGGTTCGCGGGCAAGAAAACGCTCGCCTTTCTCGTTCACGAGAACCGCCCCCTCCCCGCGCACGGCCTCGCTGACCAATGCCAGCGGCCGTCGCGGTGAATCGAGCGCCGTGGGATGGAACTGCACGAATTCCATATCCGCAAGCATCGCGCCGGCGCGCGCGGCAAGCATAACGCCCTGGCCGAAATTGCCGGTGGGATTGGTGGTCGCGTCATAAAGCCCGCCGACGCCGCCGGTCGCAAGAACCACGCGCGAAGTCGGCAGGATGGCCGTGCCCTTGGCCGTCGCGCAAAGCAGGCCGGATACCGCATCGCCATTCATCAGAAGCCGACGAACCTCGACGCCATCAAGCACGGTGATCGACGGGGTTGTGGAAACGGCCTCGACCAGCGCCCGAACGATCGCCGCACCCGAGCCGTCACCCGCCACATGAACGATGCGGCGGCGTGAATGGGCGGCTTCGAGGCCGAGCGAAAGCGAGCCATCTGCGGCCCGGTCGAAACGCACGCCGAACCTTTCTAGGATGGCGATGGCGTTCGGGGCTTCCTTCAGGATCGAAGCTGCAACCGCCGCGTCGCAAAGTCCGTCGCCGGCTGCGAGCGTATCGGCCAGATGCAGGTCCGCGCTGTCGTCGGCGCCGAGGCTCGCGGCGATGCCGCCCTGCGCCCAGGCGCTCGAAGTTTCCGCACCCAGCGCCGCTCGGGTGATCAGGACGACGGGCTCCGGCGCCAAGGTCAGCGCCGTCACCAGCCCCGCCAGACCGCTGCCGACAATCGCGACGCGGCCGGCGAGATGGTCGAGGATCTCGGTCATATGGCGAGCATCCTCTCGACTGCGCGGCGGGCATCCGCGGCGATCGACGGATCGACGGTCACCTCGTGCTGGTTCTCCTCCAAGGCCTTGCGGATGTTGCCGAGCGTGATGCGCTTCATGTGCGGGCAGAGATTGCACGGCCGCACGAATTCCACGTCCGGGTGATGCACGGCGACATTGTCGCTCATCGAGCATTCGGTCAGAAGCACGACCCGAGCCGGCTTCTTGGCTCCGACATAGTCCGACATGACGGCGGTCGAACCGGCGAAATCGGCCTCGGCGACCACTTCCGGCGGACATTCCGGATGCGCCAGCACCATCACGCCCGGATGCGCCTCGCGCAGATCGCGGACATCCTGCGCGTTGAACAACTCGTGTACTTCGCAATGGCCATGCCAGGCGATGATCTCGACATCGGTTTCGCGCGCCACGTTCTGCGCCAGGTATTCGTCTGGGATCATCAGCACTTTCGGAACGCCGAGCGATTCCACCACCTGCCTGGCATTGCCGGACGTGCAGCAGATATCGGACGCCGCCTTCACCGCCGCAGACGTATTCACATAGGTGATGATCGGCACACCCGGATGCGCCTGCCGCAGCAGGGCAATATCCTCAGGCGTGATCGAATCCGCCAGCGAACAGCCCGCCCCCATGTCCGGGATCAGCACCGTCTTGCCCGGATTGAGCAGTTTCGCCGTCTCCGCCATGAAGTGCACTCCGGCGAGCACAATGACATCCGCATCCACATCGATCGCCTTGCGGGCAAGCGCCAGGCTGTCGCCGACGATATCAGCCACGCCATGGAAGATTTCCGGCGTCTGATAGTTATGCGCCAGGATGACGGCGTTGCGCGTTCGCTTGAGTTCAAGGATCGCCGCGACATCCGCCTCGTAGCTCATCCATTCGGCCTTGGGGATGACGCGGCTGACACGATCGTAAAGCGAGGAAACCGAAAGCGGAGAATTCATCAGTAACTCCTTTTATACTCGAAGTGAGTATATCCGGCACAAAGAGATATTCTCGATTCGAGTTTATGTCAATTGCGTGAAAGCGGAAGTTTCGAACCCGATAGCGCGCGTTCTTCAAGGACCGCGTGACGGTAGCGGAAGAGCTTGGCAGGCCGGCCGCCTGTCTCGCTGGTCGCCTCCCCGGTTTCCTCGATCAGCTCCTGCTGGTCGATCAGCCGGCGGAAATTCGGCTTGTGCAGGGTGAGCCCCGCCAGCGCCTCGACGGTGCGCTGCAATTGCGACAGCGTAAAACTCTCAGGCATCAGTTCGAACACGACCGGCCGGTATTTGATCTTGGCGCGCAGCCGCGCGATCCCTGTCGCCAGGATGCGGCGGTGATCGGCAAACATCGAGCGACCGAAACTTTTGGCCGCCGAGCAGCCCGCCTCGATGACGAGCCCCGCCTCGTACATCAACTCATAACGCTGCAGGGCGAGATCTTCGTTCCAGGCAGCCCCATCGAGGCCAAAGGCGAAATCGACTCGGCGCTGGCGGTGTTCGCGGCGGGCGGGTTCGGCCGCCACCCAATCCTGCATCCGGCCGGTAATGCCGGCCAGAATCTCCGGCCTCCCGCCGCGATGATCCTCCCAGGGGAAATATTCGTACCAACCGTGCCAGCCGGGCTTTCCGGCACCGGGGGCTGCCTGTTCGCGAACGAGGCCGAGATAGCTGATCGAAATCGTCCGCTCCCCGGCATCCTCATGGGTGCGGTCGCGATCGGCGAACGTGTAGAGCTGTTCGAGATAGCCGAGCGGATGGCCCGTCTGGTCTCCCACCCATTCGCGGAGCCCGGCCTGCAGGCTGCGATGGCCGAGCTCGAAAGGGCCGGACGGCAGCGCATCGCCGGAGCGAACTGTCATGACGCGCGGTTCGTCGCCTGTGACGGCGGAAAGAACCGCGATCAGTTCCGCATGGGCAAGTCCGATGGTCAAGCAAACTCCGGGGCGCGTAACGTGAAAAAGTCTCCACTATGGAAGTCACGTTACGCGAACCGGAACCGAAATCCAACAAGATCAGCGACTTGGCCTACCTGATTTCCACTGCGACGTCCGCGACCGGAGGCGCGGCCTTGATCAGCCCGGTCTCCTGCATGAAGGCGGCGAAACGCTGGTAGCGGCCCTGGTCGAGCGCGGCCGGACGCTTGGCGAAACGCGGCAGCGTGTCGAAGAAGGCGGTGCGGTTCAGCTCGTCGTCAAGGTTCGGATAGGCCTTGGCGAAAAGCTGCCAGGCCTCCTGCGGGTGGTTGGTGATGAAGATCGAGGCCTGCTCGACCGCATGCAGGAAGCGCGGCAGCCGGCTGTCGGCGGCCAGATCACGGCGGGTGACGAAGATCAGCTCGTCATAGGCGGGAACCCCGTGCTCCTCGGGGAAAAAGGCGCGCCCCGCATGGCCTTCCAGCTTCATCTGGGTCAACTCGAAATTGCGGAAACCACCGAGCGTCGCATCCACCTTGCCGCCGATCAGCGAAGGCGACAGCGAGAAATTGACGTTGATCAGTTCCACGTCGTCGTTCGAGAGCCCTTCGGAAGCCAGCATGCGCTTCAGCATGGCATCCTCGAAGCCGGTGACGGAAAAGCCGACCTTCTTGCCCTTCAGGTCCTTGAGGCTCTTGATCGGGCCATCCGCCAGAACCGTGACGGTATTGAGCGGGGTTTCGACCAGCGTGCCGAACCGCACCAGCGGCAGGCCGGCCTCGTGATCGAGATAGAGATTGGGCTGGTAATGAATGCCGATATCCGCCTGCCCCGCCGAGACGAGGCGAGGCACCGCGGAAGGGTCGGACGGCGGGATGAGCTCGACGTCGAGATTGGCATCGGCAAACAGGCCGCGCTCGGCGGCGATGACCATCGGAGCGTGATCCGGATTGACGAACCATTCGAGCAGCACGCCGAGCTTGTCGGCCGCCTGCGAAGAAGCGGGCGCGGCCAGGGTGGCGAGCGCGATGACGGACGCTGTGAGGATACGGATCATGACTGGACGGAGCTCCTTGATGCGGATGAGGATGCAGGATCGGCTTCGCTGGCCCAGGGGGCGAGGCCGGCGGTCAGCCGGTCGATGAGAAGCCTTAAAGCGAGGGTAAGGATGGCGAGGACGACCATGGCGGCGAACACCGTATCGGTCTGCATGCGCGCATTGGCCTGGACCATGACGAAACCGAGCCCGCCGGATGCCCCGACCCACTCACCGACGACCGCCCCGAGCGGTGCCAGAGGCGCGGCAACCCTGAGGCCCGAGACGAGGCTCGGGATCGCCAGCGGCACGCGGATCGCAACCAGCGCCTGCCAGTGGCTCGCGCCCTCCAGCGATACGGCGTCGAGGATTTCCTGATCTGTGCGGCGAAGGCCGTCGGCAAAGGCCGAGGCGACCGGAAAGAAGATGATGATCGTCGTCATCGCCACTTTCGAGGCGAGCCCGAAACCGAGCCAGAGAACCAGGATCGGCGCCAGAACGAAGACGGGAAAGGCCTGCAGGACGAGAACCATCGGCCAGACGAGGCGCCCAAGCCGCGGCAATGCCGCGACCCCGAAGGCGGTCGCGATGCCGAAGGTGCCGCCGATGACCAGGCCGAGCGCGATTTCCGTCAGCGTAACTGCGCTGTTTCTCAGCAGGAACCCCGGCTGACGCCAGAAGGCGGAGACCACCTCAATCGGAAACGGCAGGATGTAGCGGGGCGGAGTAAAAAGCCAGACGCCAGCTTGCCATAGAGCGACAAGCAGGACGAGGCCAATCACCGCGTGGGACGCCCGCATGATGCTAAGCGCCGGATCTGACGACCGGAAACGGGCTTGGGAATGCGGAAAGAATGGATGTCATCGTCGATCTCCAGATCAGCTCAATCACGGAGATCCAGGTGAAGCGGAGAAGAGAAAAATCGTCGGAGGACGCCTGTTTCCGTTCCTACGCCGGCATGACCCGGATCAGGTTCAAGGGTCCGGCTCACCGCCATCTCAGCATCGTCAAGATGCCCCCCTCGGAATATCCCTGAGCTATCGGACGGAGAGGATTTTTTGTCAATCCTCGAACGGCCGCCAAGATTAGAAGATGCAGCGGCGGAAGGCGCAAAATGCAAAACGCGGACAACCGGGGTGCCCGCGTTTCGAAACTTAAGGTCCGGTCGAAGCGACCGGCTCAGGCAGCCTGGCTGACGGCGTCGAGCGGGATCTCGACATCGATCTCCAGGATCGTGACGTCCTCGTCGCGATCCATCTTGACCTGCACCTTATCGCTGTCAACCTGCACGTGCTTGGCGATCACCGAGAGGATTTCTTCGCGAAGCACGGATACGAGGTCCGAGCCGTTCGACGAACGTTCGTGGGCGAGAAGCACCTGCAGGCGTTCGCGGGCCGTTGGAGCGGAGCGCTGTTTGCGGAAGAGGTTGAATATCGTCATGCGGCCCTCCGTGCGAAGATCTTGCCGAATATCCCGCGCTTTTCCCCCGGGACCGTGATCGGCAGAACCTCGCCGGCAAGCCGGCGTGCGGCCTCGAAATAGGCCATGGCCGGGGCGCTGCGCGCATCCGCCAGGGTGACCGGCGACCCGATGTTCGACGCGCGAAGCACGTCCATGCTTTCCGGAATGATGCCGATCAGCGGGATGGACAGGATTTCCAGCACGTCCTCCACCTTCAGCATGTCGCCCCGTTCCGCGCGGTTGGCATCGTAGCGCGTCAGAAGCAGGTGCTTTTCCATGCGTTCGCCGCGCTCGGCCTTCAACGTCTTCGAGTCGAGCAGGCCGATGATGCGGTCCGAGTCGCGAACCGACGAGACTTCCGGATTGGTGACCACCACGGCCATGTCGGCATGGCGCATGGCAAGCGTTGCGCCGCTTTCGATGCCGGCCGGGCTGTCGCAGATGACCCAGTCGAACACCCGCCTCAGCTCGGTGATGACCCGCTCGACACCCTCCGGCGTCAGGTTGTCCTTGTCGCGCGTCTGGGACGCCGGCAGCAGGAACAGCGTCTCCAGCCGCTTGTCACGGATCAGCGCCTGCGAAAGCTTGGCTTCGCCCTGAATGACGTTGATCAGGTCGTAGACGACCCGGCGCTCGGCGCCCATCACCAGGTCGAGATTGCGCAGCCCGACGTCGAAATCGACGACAACGACCCGTTCGTTTCGCTGTGCCAGAGCCGCTCCAAGTGCGGCAGTCGAGGTCGTCTTGCCAACCCCGCCCTTGCCTGAAGTGACTACGATGACTTTCCCCATCTTGCTCTCCTGTTTGCTGGCCGGTTTCGGCTCAAATAAGTTTCTCTGCCATGATCGAATCCCCTTCGAGCCAAAGCTGGACCGAGTGTCCGCGAAGGCCGGGGGCCATGTCGTCCGCCATCTTGTAGATGCCGTCGATTGCCAGCAGCTCTGCCTCGAGCTTGCGGCAGAAGATGCGCGCCGATGCGTTTCCGAGCGACCCCGCCATGGCCCTGCCGCGCAGGGTGCCGTAGATATGGATCGATCCGCCGGCGATGATTTCGGCCCCGGAAGCGACCGACCCGATGATCGTCACGTCGCCTTCGGGAAAGATCACCGACTGTCCTGACCGCACCGGGTCGCGAATGACGATGGACTGCAAGGTCGGACGTGCCTCGGGCACCGACGGCTTCGGCTCGCTGTTGCGCAGCTCGATGATCGGCTCCTTGGCGACGGCCTCGTCCGACACCGGCCGGCCGCCCTTGAGCGCCGGAGGCATGCCCTGCCCCAGGATCGAAGGACGGCCGCCTTCGATGCCCATGATATTGACGTTGCGCCCGGCAAGCTCGGTTATGAGCTCCTTCAGCTGAGCGCGATCGATCGGCAGATCGGTCACGTCAAGCACGACCGGGCGGCCGAGAAAGAAACCTGCGGAACGAGCCGCGAGATCGTCCAGCCTGACGAGCCAGTCGTCGAAGGGAAGATCGGGGGCAAGGACGACCGCCAGAAATGAGCGGCCCTTGATGCGGATAGATCGAGCGTCCGTTAGCATTTTGGTCATCTACGTAAAGAAATCGTTGACCGTTTTTTAGCGCCGACATGGTTAACAAAGGGTAAACGAAGACCCGTGTAGGGGTCGGTTTTTAACCGATCGTTACGATCTTCATTGACTGACGGGCGGACCACGGCAGACGTAGGCTCGGCGATGAAAGAAGCATCCCCTGGAAGGGCAAGAAGACCGGTCAACAGGCGATATACGTCCGGAGGACGACTCGCCTTCGCCACGCTTTGGCGAGAATCGCGATTCCCGGTCGCCGGCAATGCAGCGTTGCGGCGCGAAACGAAGGCTGCTCCCGCCAGGCCGGCCGCCCTGTCGAAGGGTCTGCGACGGCACCTCATCCCGCCCCTCGAAATTCAGGCAGGAATCATCGGCACCCGAGCCCTGCAAGAGCACGAACAAACTGGCGCGACTTTGAGTTCTGGAAATCCTCGGTCCCGAAAACGAAAAAGCCTGCCGCGGGAGGAGGTGCGGCAGGCTTTCCGAAAAGAACCGAACAGCGGCTGGGAGGAGGAGTGCCGCTGTTCCTACAGACGCCCCTGGGAGGAGGAGTGAGGCGCCTGATACACGAAGCTTTGCGGGAGGAGGTGCATCGCTTCGATAAGTATGACTATACGCCGATCCGCCTGGATTGATAGTCATTATGTTGCAGTGCAGCTATACGAAAATTGCATACCGAAAAATGAGTGCTCACGGCACCGACGAGATCCGGCTGATCCGCTCACCTCCGGACGCGAAAACGCCCGCGGCAATGGCGGGCGTCTTGAAACTGCAGCGCAGAAATATCGCGATCAGCGGCCGATGGCTGCCCGGGCGACATTGCGGATGTCGGCGCGGTCGATGCCGAGGTCCTGCAGCTCGCGGCTGGTCATGCGGCCGAGTTCGGTGACGGTCTGACGATACTTGCGCCAGTTGTTGAAAGAGCGTGCTACGTTCATGATCGGGTCCCTTTCCTGAGACAGTCTGACGTCAGCAACCGTTCTTGGCTCCGGCGTCGTTCGATGAGAGGGATATAGCCCTCCTCGCCTGCCTGGAAAAGCAACAAAGCCTCAAGTCACCCATGCAGTGCGTGCAATGGTCTTGCTAATATGCCTGCTATTCCGCCTTGGCTGATGCCGCAGCGCACACCATGATCATCTCCACCTTGAGGTTGGGATTGGCAAGCCGTGCCTCGAAACAGGCCCGGGCCGGCGGGGCCATGCCCGAAACCCAGGCATCCCAGACCTCGTTCATTTCGGCATAACCACCCATGTCCGCCAATATGATGGCGCAGAAGATCAGGCCCTGCTTGGCGCTGCCGATCTCGGCGAGGCGCGCCTCGGCCTTGGCGAGCAGCTGCCGGGTTTGTTCGGCGACGCTCAGATCGCCGTCATAGGGCGACTGGGGCGTCACGGCGAAATAACCGGTGCCCTGATGCACGACGGCCGAGCTACCGCGGCTGCCGACACCGAAACGTTCGATGATGGAAGAGAAATCCTGGATCATGAAATACCTGTACTGGTCTTGAACGATGGATGTGATGATGATGCAACGATCGGCGGCAGCTATGTCCCTGCCGCCGGGACTCCTTCATGAAACTATGAATCGTGATCTGCGACCGGGTTATTCGGCGTTGCGTGTCGTCTCGAACAGGAACCAGGCACGGCGTTCCGTCTCGTCGATCCAGACTTCCAGCAGGCTCGTGGTCGCCACGTCGTTATGTTCGGCGCAGACTTCGTGGGCCTGGCGCAGGAACGAGACAAGCTGCTGGTTGTCGTCCTTGAGCTCCGCGAGCATGTCGCGCGGCGTGACGAAATCGGCGTCGTTATCGAGAAGACGCTGCAGCCGGCCGATATGGCCGATGGAGCGGATGGTCGTGCCGCCGACCTTGCGGGCACGTTCGGCAATCGCGTCGGTCATGGCAAAGATCTGCTCGCCCTGCTCGTCGAGCATCACGTGGTAGTCTCGAAAATGCGGGCCGCTCATGTGCCAATGAAAATTCTTGGTCTTGAGGTAGAGCGCGAACGTGTCCGCAAGCAGCGCCGCAAGCGCACCGGCGATATCGGCGGTGGCATTGGAGGGCAGATCTGATGGAGTGTTCAGCGACGCCTTGCGGCGGCTTTCGACTGCGGTGCGGTCCATGGCTGTTCTCCTTGGGTGAGACGGATGGATTTCAGGACTTTGCATCGGCCGGAGGCCGGTGCAACGGGAGTGATCCTACGGGCGATCCGTGGATCGCGTGTGTCAGCTAAACTGCCCGGGAGTGTTCTCGGGATCGAGCACGGTTATACGATCAGGACCGGATCTCCGATAGCCACCATGAGATCGCGGCTGCCGATGCGCCCGTAGACCGCGACCGGCGATGCCTCCTCCTCAGGCCGACCACGCCGTGATTGCTATTTGGCCAAGCTTACTGATAGTTCGAAAAGGAGCCGCGGACACAGACCTGATCTGCGACGACGGGCATTCCCATCGACTAAGGAGATGATCATGACACGCACCCCGCGCCGGCCCGTCAATCCGCTCGACGCCGCAGAGGCTCTGTTTGCGCCGGCCAAGAAGACATCGCCCGCTCCCGCCGTCGAGCGGCGCCCGCTGCCGAATGTCAAGGAACAGGTGTCGCTGAAGCTCGACAGCGACGTGCTCGCCTATTTCCAGGAGGACGGCCCCGGCTGGCAGGATCGCATCAACGACACACTCCGCGCAGCCATGAACGACAAGGGCTGACGACGAAAGACGGATTCGGCACGCATGGCGCAGAGCGCCTTAAAGGGATATGATCTCTGCCAAGGAGCCGATCATGCCAGCTTTGCCCAACCTGAACATCGTGCCGTTCATCAGCGTCGAGAACATGATGGATCTCGTCCTCGATACCGGGGTCGAGACATTCCTCAAGGAACTGGCCGGCTATATCGAGGCGGACTTCCGCCGCTGGGCAACCTTCGACAAGGTACCGCGCATCGCCTCCCACTCGCAGGAAGGCGTGATCGAGCTGATGCCGACCTCCGACGGCTCGCTTTACGGGTTCAAATATGTCAACGGCCACCCCAAGAATACCAGAACCGGCCGGCAGACGGTAACGGCTTTCGGGGTCCTCTCCGATGTCGACAGCGGCTACCCTCTCCTCATATCGGAAATGACCATACTGACGGCGCTGCGCACCGCGGCAACCTCGGCAGTAGCCGCCAAATATCTCGCGCCTGAAGGCGCCGATTGCATGGCGATCATCGGCAATGGCGCCCAGAGCGAATTCCAGGCAATCGCCTTCAAGGCGCTGGTCGGCATCGACAAGTTGCGGCTCTACGACATCGACCCTAATGCGACCGAACGATGCGCCAAAAATCTTGCGGGCATGGGCTTTGACATTACCCGATGCCGGTCATCCCAGGAGGCGGTCGAGGACGCCCAGGTCATCACCACCGCCACGGCCGACAAGCAGAATGCCACCATCCTCACCGACAACATGGTCGGACCGGGCGTTCACATCAATGCCGTCGGCGGCGATTGCCCCGGCAAGACCGAGCTTCACAAGGATATCCTCACCCGCTCCGACATCTTTGTCGAATATCCGCCGCAGACCCGCGTCGAAGGCGAAATCCAGCAGATGCCGGCGGATTATCCCGTTACCGAAATCTGGCAGGTGATCTCCGGTCTTTCCACGGGCCGGACCGGCGGCGCGCAAGTCACGCTGTTCGACAGCGTCGGTTTCGCGACCGAGGACTTTTCGGCGCTCCGCTATATAAGAGACAAGCTCGCCGGCACCGGCCTCTACGAAAATCTCGACCTGCTGGCCGATCCCGACGAGCCGCGCGACCTCTTCGGCATGCTGCTCAGGCGCGAAGCCTTGCGGAAAAATACGGTTCGGAATGCAATCCCGAACGAATAACCCGTCCGCAGCGCGGGCGGCGCGTCGCCCCGACCTATGAAGCGGGGCGCTGCCCGTTGGAATGACGACCTCTAACGTATGCCGGCTTGCCGAAAGGCGGCGATTTTCCGTAGCAAGCTGGACATCACGCGCTTTTCGTCTCCCGTAAGGCAGGCGAAATAAGCCTCGACTTCCTTCCGATTTCGAGAAACCTCGCTTGCCGCAACGTGACGCCCGCGCGCGGTCAAGCTCACGATCTGAATTCTCCGATCTTTTTCCATCGGATGCTGCTCCACCAGCCCGGCGGCGCTTAACCCTTTGACGATCTGCGAAATGTTGCTTGGCATCACCGCCAGCCGCGCCGCCAACTCGCCTACTCTAAGCCCGGAGCGCGTGGAAAAAAGCTCCTTCATCACCTGCACCTGAGCGAGCGTACAATCGAATTCGCTTCTGTGAGCCCGCCCCAATTGCGTCTCGACAACCTTCACGGACAAGGTCAGGTTATCCCATAAGCTGAGATCTTCTGGTGGCAAATCGCACCTCAAACGATGGCGTCGCTGCTCTATCAATCGGATTGCAGGCCGGATCGTTCTAACGATCCAATTTGTATCCTTCGGCTTCCCTGTCCCAGGTGGTTTTCGTCACCCCTTGCTCGATCAGCTTGAATTTCTGAACCTTGCCGTTTTGCGTCAGCGGCAACGCATCGACGAAATCCACAAAGCGCGGCACGGAGAAATAGCTCATCTTGGGCTGGCAGAAGTCGAGCAGCTCCGCAGCGCCCAGATCGAAGCCCTCTTTGAGGACGATCGACGCCATCACCTCGTCTTCCGCCAGTTCCGACCGGACCGGAAACACCGCCGCGTTCTCGACGCTCGGGTGGGAAATCAGCACCTGCTCCACCTCGAAGGAGGAGATGTTCTCCCCTCGCCTGCGGATGGCATCTTTCATGCGGTCCAGAAACTGAATATAGCCGTCCGCATCCTTGGTGACGCGATCGCCGGTATGGAACCAGAGGTTCCGCCAGGCTTCCACGGTCTTTTCGGCCATGCCGAAATAGCCGGTCGCGATCGCAAACGGCTCGGCGGCGCGCACCACCAGTTCTCCAGGCGTGCCGTCCGGCACCAGGTTGTCGCTCTCGTCGAATACGGCGATCTCGAAGCCCGGCCGTGCCTTTCCCATCGTTCCGGGCCTTTGCTCATGAAGCAGCGCGCCGACGACAAAATTCGTCTCGGTCGAGCCATAACCGTCAAGCAGCGCCACACCGGAGCGTTCCGTGAAAGGCGCATGGAACTGGGGCGGAACGCCGGGTGCGAGCGCTATCCGCGTCCTGTGCTGCTTTTCGGCATCGCTCGCGTCTTTCGACAGCAGGATCGGCACCATGGCGCCAAGCAGATAGGTGACCGTTGCGCCGTGCGTGGCAAGGCTCGTCCAGAAGCGCGATGCCGAAAAACGCGTGTCGACCACGAGGTATGCGCCGGTCAGAAGTGCCTGGAAGAATGTGTTCAGCGCATTGGTGTGGAAAAGCGGAAGGCAGGTGAGCAGAACATCGTCGTCCGCAATGCCGAGAAGTGCCGCCGTATGGACACCCCACCAGAAATATTGTGCGTGGGGGCAGCAGACGCCTTTCGAAAGGCCCGTCGTGCCGGACGTGTAGAGGATCGCCATCGTATCGGAAGGCCGGCTCGGGTAAGCCTCCATGTCGCCCATCATCTCGGGGATTTTGTGGTGCGGCCAGCGCAGGACGAGATCGTCCGGCACGTCCCCGACAGTCCAGATCCGTTCCACAGGCAGCGGCGCATCCTGGAGATTTGCCATCGCGCCAAGAAGATTCCCTTCGACGAGGGCGAGCTTGGCACCGCTATTCTTCAGAATATGCGCGAGCTGAGCCCCTCGGGAGGCCGTATTGATGGGGACGGCAATCGCACCGCACCAGGCGCAGCCGAGCAGGATCTGAAGAAATTCAAGCCTGTTGGAGCAGATGATCGCGACCGTATCGCCGGCTTTCACATCTGCCGCACGAAGCGTGCTGGCCGCTGCGGCCGCCAGCTCCTTCACCGCGGAAAAGCTGAGCGTCCTGCCGTCGATCTTGACCAGCGGGCGATCGCCATAGCGCTCGGCTTGAAGGGAAATCATCTGCGGGAATGTCCGCATCGACGGGCTGAACGTCTCCGTCAGCTGAAAGACCTTCGCCTCTCGAGATAATTCGATCTGGTGTGCGTTCATTGTCGTTCGCGCGCCTGCCCTCAGTTTATCCGTTGTTCGCTCTGCTGGTCGAAGAGATGGACCTTTTGGGGATCGAACTTGACACGAAGAACATCTCCGGGCCGGGTCGCAAATCGCTCGCGGAAAACACCGATGACCCGCTGTCCGGATATGTGACCGACGACATGGGTTTCGGCGCCTGTCGGCTCGATGACTTCGACGACAAGAGGCAGGCCGCCGTCGTCGGCAATGGCCAGGTTTTCGGGGCGGATGCCGTAGATCACCTGCCGCCCTTCGCTGGCGGAGGCCGGAGGATTCGAAACCGGAAGCGAGACGTCGCCGATCCAGACCGCGCCGCCGGCATATCGGCCTGACAGGAAGTTCATGCCCGGCGAACCGATGAAACCCGCAACGAAGAGATTGGCCGGCCGATCGTAGAGAGCAAGGGGAGAGCCGACCTGCTCGACGAAACCATCCCGCATCACCACGATCTTGTCTGCCATGGTCATGGCTTCGATCTGGTCGTGCGTCACGTAGACCATGGTGCTTCCCAGCCTCTGGTGCAGCGCCTTGATCTCGCCGCGCATGATGACGCGCAGCTTGGCGTCCAGATTGGACAGCGGCTCATCGAACAGGAAGACCTGCGGATTGCGCACGATCGCCCGCCCCATGGCAACGCGCTGCCGCTGGCCGCCCGACAATTGCCGCGGATAACGCTCGAGCAGCGGTTCGAGGTTGAGAATTTTGGCTGCCTTTTCGACCTCGGTGCGGATCTCTGCCTTGGCGCTGCCGCGCATCTGCAGTGAGAAACCCATGTTCTGTGCAACGGTCATATGCGGATAGAGCGCGTAGCTCTGGAAAACCATCGCGATATCCCGGTCCTTCGGGGACATGTCGTTGACGACGGTCGATCCGATATGGACCTGGCCGTCGCTGATTTCCTCCAGCCCGGCGATCATCCGCAGCAGTGTCGACTTTCCGCATCCCGACGGTCCGACCAGAACCACGAACTCGCCGTCGTCGATGTCGACGTTCACGCCGTGAATGACCTGAGTCTGATTGTAGATTTTTCGGACATCCCGAAGATTTACGTTGGCCATGCTTCCATTCCTCCTTGCGCGCTCCGACTCTGTCGTCGGGCGCAGCGGTTGCCTTCCGCTCCCGGCGGATCGCAATCCGTTGATGGTTATCCTTTGACCGCGCCGCCGAGCACGCCGCGTACGAAATATTTCTGAAGGGTGACGATCAGGACCAGAGGCACGATCACCGAGATGAAGGTCGCGGCCGTCAGCGTGTTGAGGCCACCCGCATTGGTCTGCGCCAGGCTTGCCACCTGCACCGTCAGCGGCGACAGCGAGCCGGACCCCAGGAAGATCAGCGGGATCAGAAGGTGGTTCCAGGCAATCATGAACTGCAGGATTGCCAGCGATGCGAGAACGGCTCCCGACAGCGGCAGGATGATCTGGAAGAATATCCGGGGCTCGGACGCGCCGTCGATGCGGGCGGCTTCCACAAGATCGGACGGAATGCTGGCGAAGAAACCGTAAAGGAGGAATATCCCGAACGGCACCGTCAGTCCCATCTCTATGATCCACACCGGGATGAATGTTCCGGTAAGGCCAAGCGCGAGAAAGAATTTGAGCATCGGCACCAGCACCAGCTGGGGCGGAAGCACCTGGAAACCGACCATCGCGAGGAACAGCGCGATGCGCCCGCGAAACCGCATCCGCGCCAGCGCGAACGCGCCGATCGCGGAGAACAGCACCGTGCCGAGAACGGTTGGAACCGTCAGGACGATCGAGTTCACGATGCTCCGGCCGACGCCGGTCAGGTACATCGCTTCGACATAGTTGGACAGCACCGGTCGCCACTCGACGAAGGCATGCCACCACCCGGTCTGCGATGAGTCGCTTTCCGACCGGAACGTGGTCACGAAAAGCGACAGGACAGGCGTGAACCAGACCAGGCAAAGGAGGAACACCGCCGTGTGGAGCCCTATCCGTTTCAGCCGGGTTCCGAGTTTCGACGTGGATTGCATCGGTGCGGACATGGTGGTGCGGCTTTCGATTGCGGACATCGTCACTCTCCTCCCCCCGACTTGATCTGCTTGATGTTCATGAAGATCACGGGGGATGCCAGGATCAGGAGCAGCACGGCGATGGCGCTGGCCGTTCCGAGGTTCTGCTTCACGAAGAGTTCCGTATACATCCGGTTGGCAATCACGTCGGTGCCGAACGAGCCGTTGGTCATGACGTAGACGATGTCGAACACCTTGAGGGAGAAGATCGCCTGGGTGGTCAGGACCACGAGGATCGTCGGCCACAGCGAGGGAAGCGTCACGAAACGGAAAATCGCCCACTCCCCCGCCCCGTCTATGCGGGCCGCCTCGACCAGTTCGCGCGGTATGTTCTTGACGCCCGCCGAAAGGATGAGCGTGGCGACGCCGATGCTCATCCATACCGCGACGAAGATCAGCGCATAGTTGTTGACGCCTCGGTCTATCAGCCAGGCGATCGGCATTTTCCCGGTAAGCGCGGTCCAGATGGCGTTGAGCGTACCGGTCTGGGGCTGCATCGGGGGCTCGTAGGTATACATCATCTTCCAGATGACGGCGCCGGCCACAAAAGACATGGCGGTGGGCAGGATCAGGAAGGTTCTGGCGACGCGCTCGTATTTGACCCGATCCAGCATGATGGCGGCAGAAAGGGCAAGCACGGCCGTCAGGACGGGAAAGACGACGATCCACAGGACGTTGTTGAACAGAACGGGCCGCATGGCGCTTCCGAATGCCCAGGCGAAATTGCTGAATCCGACCCACTTGCTGGCCGTCGCATCGCGGAAACTGAAAATGATCGATGCGGCAAGCGGATAGGCGATGACAAGCCCGACCAGAGCAAGGACAGGCGAGAGCCAGATCCATGGTCGCAGGGTGCTCTGGCGCTTCTGCGGAAACCTTCTGATCGCCAGTTCGCCCGGCAGGATGACGGCGAGGACCACCGCGGGCAGTGCGAGAAGCCCAAGGACAAGTTGAAGGATCTGACTACTCATGGTGCATATTCCGTCTTGTGCCGGGAGCGACCTCGGGCCGCTCCCGGAAATTGATCGTTGGCCTATCTCGCGGCGTCGATGGACTTCAGGACGCTGTCGAGGCTCTCAGGCTCGAGCACATATTGCACAATCCCCTTCCAGAAGGCCTGGATTACCGGCGGATCGACGACCTGGGTCGGCTGCGCAACGAGCGTCACGCCCGGCTTGAGCAGCGTCTCGCGAGCCCGCTTGAGGACCGGGTTGGAATAGTCGCTCGGCTGAACCGCCTGGCTGGCCACGGTCCAGTTGCCGGCGGAAGCCACAAGCTTCTGCGCCTCGTCGGAGACCAGATAGGACAGGAATGCCTTGACCTGGGGCGTATCCTTGAATGCCAGGTAGAGCGTTCCGCCGAAGGTCTCATAGGCGGCATTTTCCGGCTTGCCCGGCACCGGCATGAAGTCCAGGTCCTCGATCGGCTTGACCTTCGGATAGATCAGGGTGGTCAGGCTGCCGGCATAGGTGCCCCAGAGCAGAACGGAGCACTGCGGCGGTTCGTAGAAAAGTCCGGTGCCGACTTTGACGGCGGGCGTCGACATGGCGGCAACCGGGCCACCCGGGATCATCTTGGGGTCGTGGGCAACCTTGCCGAAGGCCTCGAAGGCGGCCTTCACTTCGGGGGCACTCCAGGAAACCGAGCCATCGGCAAGACCTTTGAGGGTTTTCTGGCCGGAATTCTTCAGGATGTAGGCCTGGATCCAGTTGCCGGCGAGCGCCCCCGAGGAGGCGCCTCGCTCGTCGGTATAACACCAGGGCGTCTTGCCGGCATTGGCGCGCTTCACTGCCCATGCGTCGAACTGCTCCCAGGTCGGCGAGTCCTTCGGACCGTCATAGGTATGGACGTTGTACCAGACCATGAAGTTGTTGAGTTCGGTCCAGACCCCGTAGATCTTCCCGTTCAAACTTGCCGCATCGACCAGCCCGGCATCGAATTTACCCTTGATGGCACCTTCGCCGACCATCGCCCCGACATCCTTCAGGGCGCCCTGCTTGGCGTAACGCATGAGGTTGTTGATATTCGTGGAGCCGGCAAGATCCGGCGGATCGCCTGCCTGGACGCGCGTCTGCAGCACCGCCGCGAAATCGGTCGTGCCGGTATAGTCCACGGTAATACCGGTCGCCGCCTGGAACGGCGCCCAGGCCGCCTTGAGCATATCGAGTTCCCGGCCACCGTTGACGCCGAGAATGGAGACCTTGCCGCCGATCTTCTGGCCGCCGGTCAGTTTAGACGCATAGGCCTGCGCGGCATCGATGAGGGGCTTCGGAAGCTCCACCGCCTGCGCATGCGCCATCCTCTCGGAGGATGCCAACGCCATCGCCACCACGAAACCCATGGACAGCAGTGTCGGCAAGCGCGACGTCTTCTCAGTTTTTAGCAACACCATGATGTATTCACCTCCAGTTAATACGGTCATTCGCAGATTCTTGGCGTTTGCGCGCACGAGTGCCGCCAGCATCTCCTCGAAATGCAGGATGCTTACAGCTCGATCGTGTGTACAAATCCCGGTGCAGCTCCGGCCCGGCGTTTCCGTTTTCCGTGACTATGACGCCAAGCTTCCAGGTTTCGGAATATTCAGCGCAGTCACCGTGTTCCCTTATGCGGCCGGTTTTAGCGGAACAATCACCATGCATGCCGATCCGGTGTCGATATGTCATGGTGGGGTTCCACCCGGCCTTTATGACACGACAGTCGGTTCACCGCGGCGCGAAGTCAAACAACTAACATTGCCCGAGGTATAACCTTTAGTCATACTGCCATCTGTAGACGCGTTTCGCAGCAAGGCCCTCATGAACAAAAACCTGCATCGGCTAGATCTTCGACAGCTCCGGCATTTCATTGCGGTCGTACATACGGGCAGTTTCAGCATGGCGGCGGAAAACCTGCGTCTAACCCAGCCTGCGCTCAGCAAAAGCATCCGCAGCATGGAGCAGTCGCTTGGCGTGCGCCTGCTCGACCGGGGACCAACGGGAATTCAGGTCACATTGTTTGGGCAACGCCTGATCGGCTACAGCGAGTTGCTGCTGTCGCTCGCCGACGAAGCCGTGGACGAAATCGACGCCATGCGCGGGGCGCGCCGCGGTTCCCTGCGGATCGGCGGCATGCCGGCGGCGCTGAAGAAGCTTGTTCCCGATGCCCTGGTGCGCTTTACGGCGGCGCGTCCGGATGTCAGCCTTGTCATCCATGAAGGACTGAACGAGGTCATGCTGCCCCAGCTTTTCAACGGCAAGCTGGATATCGTCTTTACGGTCAAGCCGACCGACATCCTCAATGAGGACTTCGAATGGCGGCTGGTTTTGAATGAACCTGTCGAGATTGTCGCCCACAAATCCCATCCGCTGGCAGGGCGCAGGAAACTCACCCCTGAGGATCTGGTGCCCTACAACTGGGTGCTTCCGCCGCTTCCTGAGCCGGATCGGATCACCCTCGACGGGGTTTTCCGGGCGGCGGGCCTGCCGAAACCGCGGGTCGTCATGGAGACGACCTCCGTGACCTTCATGACGTCGATGATCGCCAGGACGCAGCACCTCGCCTACCTGACGCGGGCCAGTGTCGAAGGAAGCGGAATGGGGCTGGTCGCCCTCGACTTCAAGGAAGTGTCGTTGACACGCAACATCTTCGCCGTATTCCGGCGCAAGGGCGAATTGCGCCCGACGGTCTCCGCACTGCTGCGCGAGATCGAGCGGACCGGCGGAACCACGACAGGCGTCCTCCCGGAATAGTACCGGCCCGCCCCCTATGAAAATGAGTTATACCCAGGCCAGTCGAAGTTATTTTATTCGATGAAGGCGCTCATGTACCTCTAGGCGTACTCGTCTCATCGACAAAACGCGCAGTAAGGGCATTTCGCATCATCCGGACACCTGTCCGGCTGCTGGTGGAGGCATGCCCGAAATGGAGGGACGAGCGGCGCGGAAAACCCAAAAGCGGACATTCTTCATGACGGATCCTCTATTTGCTTCTGGCGGCTACAAATTCGCTCTCAATCCCATCCAGTGGTTCGCGACGGAAGACGGCTGGCTCGATCCGACCAAAGGACCTGCCCCGCGGGACCTGCTGAAGGAAATCGCGCGCTCCGGATTTCACGCCGTCCACGCCCAGGTCCCGGGCGGATGGACGACTGAGGATTACAAGAACGCCCTGAAGGATGCGGGCCTGCAGCCTGCCCCGGGCTATCTGTCGATGGCGCTGCCGGAACATGGTGTCGACTTAGCGACAACGCTGGAAACGGCGCGCACCGGTGCCGCGCAACAGGCCGAGCTCGGCCTGACCGACATGTTCATCGCCACCCGCATGACCAAGGATGCGCCACGCGTCCAACGCCCCGGCGTGGGGGCGGACTTCGATGAGGCGCGCTTTGCGATGATCTTCGACCTTGTCGACAAGGCCTCCGCAATTCTGAAGGAGGAAGGCGTCAGGGCAGCGCTCCATCCTCATATCGGAACCTGGATCGAGACGGAGGCCGAAACCCGCCGCCTGCTGGACGGCATCGGCTCGGATCAGCTCGGTTTCGGCCCCGACACCGGACATCTGTCATGGGCCGGGGCAGACGTGATCGGTCTCATGAGCGATTACCGCGACCGCACACGGGTCGTGCATGTCAAGGACTGCCGGCTGGGCGTGCGCGACGCGGCCAAGGTTGCGGCAAAGACCTACCAGGAAACCGTTGTTTCCGGCCTTTGGGCGGAACCCGGGACCGGCGAACTCGATCTTGCCGGGATGATCGCGGCCCTTGGCCCTGATTTCGACGGCTGGCTGGTTGCCGAAGTGGATTTCCCCACGCTTCCCCCCTTCGAATGCGCCGAGGCCAGCGCGCTGTGGCTGGCAGGTCTGCGGCGCCCCGCCGCTTCCCATTGAGCCGGCGCAGCGCCCGCACCACACCGGATCGCTGCATGAACGGGCCGTTGCGGCCCGTCCAACGCCCGGAAATCCCGTTGATATCTCGGGACAAATCCATTTGCCGCAGGCAGGATACTGAAAGCTATGTCTCAAACCGTCTATGATGCACTGGTCGTCGGTTCCGGCGCGGCCGGGTCCTTCGCAGCCAAGGAACTGACCGCTCAAGGCTTGTCGGTCCTTCTTCTCGAGGCAGGGCCTTCGATCGGTCCGAAGGACTTCGACCCGGCTCGTAAAAAGGCGGCGCAGAAAGACATCAACATCTGGGAACGGGCACGCGCGACAGCGAACGGGCAGCCAGTCCAGGCGCGCGCGGTTTTCTTCAAGGAGTGGATGAGCCACCTCTTCATCAACGATCGCCGCAATCCCTACACGACGCCCCCGGATGCTCCCTTCCTCTGGATCAGAGGGCGGCAGGCCGGCGGGAGGCTGCATACCTTCGGCCGCGTTCTCCTGCGGTGGAGCGATGACGATTTCAGGCAGCATGCCCGAACCGGCCAGGGCGTCGACTGGCCTCTTTCCTATGAGGAGCTCGATCCCTTTTATGCCGAGGTCGAATCCTATCTCGGCCTCTACGGCCAAAAGGACAACGTCTCGACGCTGCCGGATGGAATCTATTCAAAACGGGCAACTCTCACCCCGGCCGAGGAAGCGTTCAAGGCAGCCGTCGAAGGGCGATGGCCGCAACGGCGCGTCGTATCCTGGCGCTATATCGCTCCGGAAACCGAACGCGTCCCCCGTGCCCTTCGTGACGCACAAGCCACCGGCCATCTCACCATCCGCTACAATGCGGTCGTGCGTCGCATCACGACGGATAGTCACACGGGCCTGGCGACCGGCGCGGAATTCACCGACAGCGCCACCGGAGCGACCGAGACGGTCCGTGCTTCGAACGTGGTCGTCTGTGCCTCGCCGATCGAAAGCATCCGGCTTCTTCTGAACTCCGCCTCCTCCCTGCATCCGCACGGTCTCGGCAACAGTTCGGGAACATTGGGCCGTTACTTCATGGACCAGCTGCCGTCTCTGGCCATGGGGTCATTTCCGCCGGTCTCGGGGTGGATGAAGGATGATTCGGCACCGGCCGACCCGTTCTACAACGCCTCCGGCGGCATATTCATCCCGCGGTTCGAACCGTCGGGGGACGCAAGCCAAAGCGGTGACTTCGCCTATCAAGGGGCCGTCGGCAGGACGCCCGTTTCGAGTGATACGCCGGCCCGCATGGCATTTTTCGGCTACGGCCGGATGCTGGCGCACGCCGACAACCGCGTGACATTGGATCGTCACAAGACGGACAACTGGAACATTCCCGTTGCGCATATTCGCTGTGTCATGAGTGCCGGCGAGCGTGAGATCCTGGCCAGGCAGGAAGAAACCCTGATCGAAATGATCAGGCAAGCCGGCGGCGATCTGGAATTCATCGGATCACCGCTTGGACTGAAGGAAATGGGAAGGGGCGCCTATCCCGATGCCGATATCTTCAGCCGCCTGTTGTTCCGAAAGATGTTCCATCGAAGCATGTCGATGGGCGCTGCCATTCACGAGACCGGGGGCGTACGGATGGGAACGTCGCCTGAAACATCGGTCCTGAACGCCTGGAACCAGAGCTGGGACGTTCCCAACCTGCTCGTTACGGACGCCAGTTCCTTCCCCACCAGCGGTGTCGCGGGAACGACCCTCACCGTGATGGCGCTCACGACCCGCGCATGCCGCCGCCTTGCACAGGCACACCATGCCGCCCGAGGCTAGGCCGACGGCATGAAATCCGGCTATTGGAGCATGCCCGCCTCGAGTGCGGCGGACAGAAACGTCTCGCGCGCCGCTGCCGCGTCGATCTGCCTGCGCAGGGCGGCCGAGCAGAGCTGGGTCGCCGTTCTGTAGCGCTCGTTGCGCGCCGCCGGCCATTTGTTGGTGAGATAGATCAGGGCCTCCGCAGGTGTCCGGATAATTTCCGGAGACCGCCGCCCGACCGCCACGACCACCGGCTCCTGCCAGTTCGGATCGCTTTTCACCCGTTTTTTCATGCATTTCCTCCACTTGCGGGTCCAACCTTAGAGATCCGATAGTGGCACGGCTTCCGCCGTATATCTATTTGACCGGGCCTACTTCATTGGGAGTAGAACATCACAGCTTGTGATCGCCGGTAGGTGTCACAGCATCTTTCTTTTGCGCTAGGATGCCCTAGTTCCCTTCTCCAACCAACCGCTACGCAGTGAATGGCAAGCCCCGAGGACAAATCCAACAGTCCGGATGAACATGCCCCCGGCGGCCCCGCGCGGGTGACTGACATCGAGACAACACCGCAAGGCGCTTCGAAAGAGAACGAGCGTCACCGGGAGGGTTTAGCCTCCGATAACCCCGCGGACGAGCCGAAACCAGGCGTGAATTCGGCCGCGCCTTTCGGGCAGAGCGGGCAAGCCATTCGCGGCCTGCTGGCCGCACTCCGCCATGACCTTCGAGCTTTGTGGCAATCGGGCTCTCTCGGGATGAGGAACACCGTCTCGGCACTTCGGCGGAAATACGCAGGACCGGGAGAACCCGGATCGAACCCGGCCTCGGGGATCGCGACACGACGCCTTTCCGCCCTCCCCGGAAAAGCGATCGCAGGCTTGGCAGCGCTGCGGCGCCCTCAATTCCTCTCCCGGCAGAACCCACCGTCCAGGCGGCGTTCTTGGCTCTCCCTGGCCGCCTTCGCATCGCTCGGCTGCGTCCTCGTCTTCGGCACCATTCTGATATGGGCGCTGAAGGACGTGCCGTGGCGGGAGATCGCCGCGGGCACGCTGAAGCCCGTCATCGTGCTCGAAACCGCTGATGGCGCGCCACTTGTCCGGCAGGGACCCTATCAAGGGCCGTACGCGTCGTACGACCAGTTTCCGCAGTCGCTCATCGACGCCGTCCTGTCGATCGAGGACAGGCGGTTCATGAGCCATTACGGCATCGATCCGCAGGGCATCGGCCGCGCCCTGATCCGCAATTTTCGGGCCGGCTCGGTCGTCCAGGGCGGAAGCACGATCACCCAGCAGCTGATCAAGCTGCAATATCTGGAAAGCGACCGAACGCTGAAACGGAAGATCCAGGAAGTGGTCATTGCGTTCTGGCTGGAATGGAAACTCGGCAAGCGGGAAATCCTGACCCGATACCTGAATGCCGCCTATCTGGGCTCGGGCGCGACCGGAATGCCCGCTGCCGCCCGCATCTATTTCAACAAGGGCATCGGCGATCTCGACGTCTCCGAGTCGGCGATGCTCGCCGGGCTGCTGAAGGCGCCGAGCCAGCTCAACCCGATCGACAATTTCGAAGGCGCCCGTCAACGCACGGCAACGGTGCTCGCCGCGATGGTCGACAATGGAAAGCTGACGCCCGACAAAGCCGCGGCCGCCAAGGCCGATTTCGGCAAGCTGCGCCTAACGGCTCCGACACCGCGCTCGGGAAGCTGGTTCGCCGACTGGATCTCGCCGCAGGCAAGCGAGATCGCCGGCGCCTCTCCAGGTTCGACGACGGTGCGCACCACACTGGTGCCGCGCCTGCAACGCCTTGCCGAAAGGGTTGTGACCGAGGCTCTCGATGAAGACGGAAAGACGCTCGGCGCCAGCCAGGCGGCGCTGGTGGCGATGACGCCCGAGGGCGCGGTCGTCGCCATGGTCGGCGGCCACGATTACAAGACGAGCCAGTTCAACCGCGCCGTCACGGCCATGCGCCAGCCGGGCTCCACGTTCAAGCTGTTCGTTTATTACGCAGCCTTGAAAAAAGGACTGACCCTTTCCGACCGCGTCCTCGACGCTCCGATCGAGATCGACGGCTGGTCGCCGGAAAATTCCGGCGGCAGCTACCGTGGCTGGGTCACATTGGCGGAAGCCTTCGCCCGTTCCCTGAATGCGGCGACCGTCGCCCTGGCGCAGGAAGTGGGGTTCGACAACGTCGTCGCGGCCGCCAAGGAACTCGGCATCGACCCGCCTCTGCCCCCCTCTCCTTCCCTGGCGCTCGGAACATCGGAGGTCAACCTTCTGGACCTGACCAGCGCCTATGCATCGGTTCGCCTCGGGAAGGCGCCGGTCGAGCCATGGGGCATCCTGGATTTTCAGGCGGCCGGCCAATCCCAGGCCTTTCGGGTGGGCGAGAAGACCGCGCCCTCGATCGATCTTGCGCCCTACCAGTCCGACCTCCTCGGCCTGCTGCAGCTCGTCGTCGAGCGCGGCACCGGCCGCGACGCCGACCCCGGCACGTTCGCGGCAGGCAAGACAGGCACCAGTCAGAACAATCGCGACGCCTGGTTCGTCGGTTTCACCGAACCGCTTGTCGTCGGTGTCTGGGTCGGAAACGACGACGACACGCCGATGAAAGGCGTCACGGGCGGCTCGCTGCCGGCCCGGATCTGGCGCAACTTCATCCGCGCCGCGATGGCCGAGCCCGCTCCCGATTTTGATCTCGACAAGGGCCAGATATCAGGCGATCCGGGATCCGCCCCCTCGTGCAACATCACCGCCTGCTCCCGCACCTACCGCTCTTTCCGGCCTTCCGACTGTACCTACCAACCTTTTCGAGGCGAACGCCGGCTTTGCGAAAGGTGACGTCGGCGTCGGGGGCCGAATGCCATAGCTGGCCGAGGATGGATCATCTCTTGGACGGCCCAACCAACGTAGCGTGTAATTACAGATGTCCGGCGCTGCTAACAGGACCGAACTCTGGTGGTGGCAGTGCGGCGCGAACGGGTCTCGGTGTGGATTTCCCTGATAGGTGCCGGTTTACAGGGAAAATGCAGATTCAGACGGTTCTGCGCCGATTAAAAACCGGGATTTTCGCAGACGATTCAGATCTTTGCGGAGGAAATTCCCTAAAATATTAACAGGGAATTCGCACGGCATATGAGGGAAAGCACATAGTAACGGACTGGTCCAATCCGACATTGATTAAGGTCGCCGGTACTGCGCGAGGGAAAGTGTCTAAATCAGATCGCCGCTATGCGCCGAAGAACATCGCGGAGGCATAGCAAAGCATGCAGGCCCCAAGGCACCGGGGTCGTATTGCTTTGTCCCATCCCGTGCGAGCCCGAGACGCTGTCGATACGCCTCCGCCCTTTGCACGCAACGAGATTGAACATGATCAGGTGCGCTTGGTCCTCGTCGCGGCTGGGCATAAATGAAATAGGAGATTTCAGCGAAAACCGCACGAGCACGATTGCCCGTTGAATGAAGCTTTGGTAGAGCAAGCCGCATTCGTGGAGCGGCATGTGATTACTGCCATCACGTTGGGGCGTCGCCAAGCGGTAAGGCAACGGTTTTTGGTACCGTCATCCCTGGTTCGAATCCAGGCGCCCCAGCCAATCTGTTTGGGTCCGTTGTCGATAGCCGATCTCGTCGACGACCAGTAGGCTTGGCCTGCAGAAGAATCCGATCCGTTCTTGTAGAATCTACTCTCCCGCTAGGAGGACAGCCAGCAACAAGGTGCCGATCTCGCTGATGAATTCGGGACGCGCAACCAGCCCGCCTCCCTAAAGAAGCCGGAAAACTCCAGCCTTCGCTGGTCCAACGTTTGGGGGCGGTTCACCGGCGCCAAAAACCAACAAGGTCACCGCGACGATTTGTGCCCAGTGGCACCTACATGGATATATGATGGAAACTCTCTGTTCCAGGCAAATACCATGGAGTCCGGCACGATCTCCTCGGGGGGGACGATCATGCAGCGATAGTCGTAGCCGCACGCATCGACCACCAGTCCAGCGTCTTCGAAAATCAGACGTAGAGCCGAGTCGCTGAATCGGAAAAAATCGCTGGGATAGCCGTGCACCGGAAAACACTGGTGGGTCTTGACCAGAAAAACACCACCTGGGGTCAAGATCCTCGCAACTTCTTTTGCAGCAATCCAGGGACGCTCTAGATGCTCGAATACAGCATGAGCGATAAAACAATCAAACTTACCCGTCCAATCGTCAGGAAGATTGTGAAGATCTGCCACTACATCAACGTCTGGGCCGTCGATAATATCTACCTTAACATAATTCTTTGGCTCAATGGCTGGGAATAACGACATTGAATGGGTCGACCGGCCAGGCACCGCTTGCAACGTCCCAACTTCAAGAATCATTTTACGCTCAGCAGAGGCCAAGGTATCTCGAAATACGCCCTCAACTTGAACAGATGGCTCATAGGGCTCCGGCAGTTCCAGCACGTTTCGTCGTTTTTCCGTCTTACGGGCGAAGAGCTTTAGCAGATTATGCAAGAATATTCCTCCATCTCGTAGCAGATATCTGCGCAGGCTATGACATCTGCAAAATACTGCCATAGGTGGTTTATGCGCAGAGCCGAAAAAATAAACGCTCTGGTGACGTAAAGGCCTAGAACGGCTGATAGCGCGAAATCGATAAGATGAAAATAATGCCGTAGAACATATGAGACGGTATCCCCATCGCGAAGCCATAAGTCAGCGTTCACATCCTTTCCGATAGAAGGATCTGAGTGTGCCTTCCTCTCACCTCCACCGTCTACCAACATTATCCAACTGGCAATTCCATAAAGTTTGCCGCGTAATCGAGGACGTTTAGTGGTTTAATGAGGACGCCCGCACAAGTGCCGAAACCGGCCGATTCGTGAGGGGATACCTTCGCGACTCATGGCGGCCAGAACCACTCTACCAAGCCAGACCGGGATTGCTGCCTTTTAAGCTTCGGAATAAGCGGATTTAAGCCGCGATGCCGCGCGATGGGTATGTCAATTGCCTTTCGCTACACCGCCGACTAGAAGTTTCCAAAAGCGAGAAGTTATAGAATTACTATGGGTACCCAAGATGCTGAGCTTTAAGAAAATTTTTCGACGCGGGTCACCGACACTTCAAACCGAAGAAGATCATACCTTCGATCAGTACTGCTTTGACATTCCCAGCCATCAAACAGCTGTGGATGTATTGAGTGGTTGGACCTCCGCATTCCCTTCCGAAACGGGTGTTCAGGGAGGAACCCATCCGCTTTTTGCTGACGGACGGATTATGTGGGCGATTGAGCAGATGGGATCAATCGAGGGGCGGGAAATTCTGGAAATAGGCCCTCTTGAAGGCATGCACACCTATATGCTGAACAAACATCGGCCTTCAAAAATTGATGCTATAGAGGCAAACAAGCAGTGCTTTTTACGCTGTCTAGTGACCAAAGAAATCTTGAATATAGATCGGGCTCGTTTCCACTTGGGAGATGCCCTGAGATGGCTAGATGAAAAAGAGCAGCATTACGACCTAATAGTTGCCTCAGGTGTACTTTACCATATGGCTGACCCCGGTGAATTCATTACAAAGATGACAAACAGATGCGATAATATATTCATATGGACACATTATTTTAACGACAAGACGGGATTTAAGGATGAAATATGGAGACTTCCTCTTACCGGGAAAGTCGAAACCCGTATTTTGGCCGATATTCCGGTGCGCTATTATGAACGCGGGTATTTCAAAGCCAACACCAACGCTAATTTTTGCGGCGGGATGAGGGATCGTCACTACTGGATGCACCGCGACGACATTATCTCTTTGCTATCGGTTCTTGGTTTCAATAACTTAACAATTGCGCATGAGGACGTCAATCATAGTAACGGCCCGTGCTTTTCCATTTTTGCGAAACGCGGGTAGCACTTTGGCAGATTAAAATATCGCTTCGAAGGCTGACGTGCCCCCGAGGTTAACCCATGCAATTGATCAATTCATTATATGCGCATGCGATATGGTAAAGGGAACTTCCGGGTGAAGGCTCGTCTATCCATTGGCCATTCGGATCGAGCTTGTCCCTCCAAGTTATCGCACCATTTGTTGTAAGGTATTGGCGAAGACCCAAGTAGGCCAGTTTTACCTCATCAGCTTCTGAGGGGTCACATCCATATTGAAACCTCGCCAAAGCGGCTTTCAGCCTTTCCGTCTGAGGCCAAAGCCGCGCCGAAGTATTTCTCTTGCTGCCATCAATGAAGACTTCATTCACTGCGACATTCCTAACAGGGTCCACCCCCCACCTCCGTCCAAATTCCGTCAGCCTGCCAGAGAGGTGCCGTGCCTGCGGTGCCCAAGTGGTTTTCTCAAGCAACCAAGCCCACTCGAAGCAGTGTCCCGGTTCGACAATTTTTCCCTGTTCACCTGCGAGTGGTAATAACTGCTCGTCAAAGTACTCGAGCAAGGCGCCTGACGATTGGTCGATAAAGTGATTTTCACAAAGAGCAAGCATCTCTCTTGCTAGTTGCTGGAAGCGTGCAATCCCTGTGACTTCGTGCAGAACGAGGAAAGCCTCAAGCAAATGCATATGTGGATTCTGCAGGCGCACCCCAGCGGCCACTAGCTCGCCCTCAAAGAAGCCGCCTTCCGGCCGCCGCCAACACTCCTCCAATTTATCTGTCAGGTCTACAGCCACAGCAATCAAATCATCTCGCTGAAGGAAGTTGGCGGCATGCCCGAGCATGAACAACATGAAGGCTTGATCATACAGATCAGCCCTTAGGTCCTCAGCCTGCCCGTCATGTGTGAGCCGGTGAACAAAGAAGCCGTCGGACCGGCGCGCTCTGCTAAGCAAGATCTCAAGCGTTTCTTCTATCAGCGGCCGCCAAGGTCCATCCCAGCCCAATCTACCCGCAATGCAGAAGGAGTAGATGTGTCGGCTCTGCACGAAAATTCGTCGCGCGACCGCATCATGTTCGCCTGATAGCGAAAGACGCTCTGCAAAAAGCCCAAAACTTCGCCCATTGTTCGACCAGAAGTCAGCAGCCGAGTGGAGCCAGTGACGCGCCTCAGATGCAATTTGTTTTAAGTTTTGCTTAGCTGCATTTCCGGCTACTCGGCTGATTGTGTCTGTCATCGTCTTCCCACAGGCTGCTTGGCGATCAAGGCAGTCTCGCGTGAAAGACCGAGTGACCGAAGTGTATGATTTCGAGTTGGTTGCTCCCCACCTGGAGCACTTGCCTTTTGTTCGTCCAGCTTACCTCAGTTCCGGGATGAAATTCGCAAGTCGGGAAACAGCTGCCGGCAAAGTGTAGTGCTGACGAATATAGTCCAAGCTAGAGGCTACCCGATCGCGAACACCGTCACTATGTTGCGCCGTCGACCACACCTCGTGAGCGAAAGCCTCTGCATCATCAGCGATTGCGATTAGCTTACCGGCGTCAGAAATACCCTGGACGCCAGTTGACGTGGTAACCAACGGAACGCCTTTAGACATGGCCTCAATAACCTTGCCTTTTACGCCGCCGCCAAACCGCAAGGGTGCTATGGCAACCGCGCACTCCGCGTAAAGTTGATCTAGAACTGCATCAGTAACGCGTCCTAGAATATGCACATCGGCGCTTTCCAGAGCCGTGATTTCTTCAGGAGGATTAGAGCCAACCACGGAAAGATCGTAGTCACCCTTCGATCGCAGTAAAGGCAAAACTTTCTCTACAAACCACCTTAAACCATCGACATTTGGAGAATGGGAGAAGCCTCCGACAAACAAGATTTTGGTCTTAGAGCGACCCGCCAGCAACCTCCCGTCATTTTGCTGCAATTCATCAATTTCAAAAATATTCATCGGTATGGCGTAGCCAGTGCCAGCATTGCCGATGCGCGCCTTGACTGCATCGATCTCCTCTTGAGAGGGATAGAGGAAAACATCGACGTCAGCACAAAGGCGCAACTCTTCCTCTGTCATCTTTTCGATAGCTTCGGCCAGCCCGTCAATTGGCTCAAGATCGTACTGTGCCTGCATTCTGAGGAAATGCAGATCATGGCCGTAATAGAGCAGCGTGGATCCGGAGCGTTTAGCCGTGGAAAGATACTTGATTGCAATGTGAGGTCTGCTCAGCAGAATGTAATCAAACTTGCGCCCATCCTCGTTTAACCATGTCTCAAATGTGTTGAGGTATGGGGCACCATAGATGACCTCCACCCCCATCTCCTGGAGGCGTGGCGTGTATTCCGGATCCTGCCATAAATTATCCGGCCAGAATGTGACCTGAAAGCCTTTTTCCACGAACATCCGGATGTAATGATACATCGTCCTCGAGCCGGCATCATGTTCCCATTGAGGAATATAGTGGTCAATTATCAGGACATGCGGCTTGTTACGGGACTTATCCCGCGCGGAAGCAAGCATCTTCCCGTTATCGTAATGTTCTGCGTCCAAAACAGAAGACCATCTCCGCTTCAGGGTCTCCTGGTTTTTAACCTGATAGGCTTTGATTCCCGAGTTGAGGTCGCGCCCGTGGCTGCGCCCTTCATGATGCACTAGTTCCGAGTGAGGCTGATACACGACTTTGTATCCGGCGTTTCTAATACGGAACGCCAGATCGGAGTCTTCGCAGTAAGCCGGGGAATATATGGGGTCGAACCCCCCAAGCTGGCGCCATATGTCTGCGGGGACGGCGATGGATGCGCCAGAACAATAATCTACCTCACGCAGGTAGTTGAACTCAGCCTTACGAGGATCTTGATTTCGGCCAAAGTTCCAAGCCGAACCATCCTTCCAGAAAATTCCGCCCGCTTCTTGGAGAGTTCCATCCCAGTTCAACAACTTTGAACCGGCTAGACCGACCTTGTCTTTCAACGAAAAGGTTTTGATGAGGTTATCAAGCCATTGCTGTAGGACAACCGTATCGTTGTTAAGAAAAACAAAAAACTGGCCGTTAGCTACTTCGGCTGCGGCGTTACAATTCGCTAGAAACCCGCGATTTGTGCCTTGGCGAACGTGCCGGACAATGCCACCAAGTCTCGAAAACTCAATTGACGTTGCGTCTGTCGAGCAATCGTCAGCAATAATGATCTCGTAATTGCACCGACTATCCGTCTCCAGAAGAGAGGCAACACATATCACGGTATCTAAGAAATTATTATAAACAGGAATGACAACGGATGCGACGACCGAACCCGCATGCAGCATCTGGCGCCTCAGGTTGAGGAAATTGATCCGCTCCATGAGCAGTTTCTTATCGGCAGAATTAACAAACTCCTCTGGTGCGTCCTTGTACCTGTCTATGACCGAGAACAAGTAAGAGTTCAGCGGGAGATAGTCTTCACCGAGCCCCTCTAGAATGTAATCGCGTAGCCTTTGCGGAGGCCAGTAGTCTCCGAGTGACGTAGGTGGCCAGATTGCGCGATTGACGTTGGAAAGGGTGGCAGTGGGCGACAACTCGATCTTTAGCGGATCAAGAGATTCATCCGGATCCAACAAAAGTTTCATCAAGTTCGGCGGTTTTCTGCCGCTAGAGGTCAATACGGATGACAGCCGAGCATCACTTTTCTTACGGTAAGAAGCCCTCCCCTCGCCCTGCCCGTACGCGATGAAATGGGCGAAAGGATTCATTCCCGATGTGGCAACATCAGGATTGGCCTCAAGGTAAAACCTCGTGTCGAAAAGTGGATTGGGATCTCTATCTTCGGCAGCGCCATATCTCACATAATGCACGAGCGGGTTCACCCTTGCCTGCAAAACGTCCGGGTTGCGTTGCAAGTACCAGTCATTGTTAAAACATGGATGAGGGGATCGCCCCTCTCGCCAACCAAACACCAGATAATGAACCAGGGGGACTAAGTTCTTTCCGTGAAGATCTGGATTGGTATCGAGATAATACACTGCATCGAAGAGAGGATGCGTTGAAAGCCGCCACAAGTTGGAGTCGAGCAGATACTCCCTGAGCGAGAAAGGTTGTGGAAATTTGCCGCTCCACTTTCTCTCTATCCATGAAGGCAAGATAAGCGGTGACGGCGAACGACCTTCGGCTTGCCCATACTTGATATAGTGCTTCAGCGGGCCCATGCCATCAGCAGCGACATCCGGATTGGTCGCCAGATAGTAATCGACGTCGAATAAGGGATGGGGCGAAAGCCGATCGATATCATTGCTTCTTATATATGCGAGCAGAGGAGGTACTTTGGTTGCTTTGTCAGGGTAACGCATCGCAAACCAGCTGCCGTTGAATAACGGGTGAGGATCGCGTCCTTCGTTGGCACCATATCGCTTGAAATGCGCCCAAGCTCCACCGACCGGAATATGCTCGTCCTGAGCAGCGTACCACTCGGCATCAAAAAGCCCGAGCCGCTTCACGAGCATCAGATCTGGTAGGCTGAATTTCCTTTGATGTGACGAACGATTATTGGAATCTACCGCTAGTACTTTTCTGACAACGCGACCCGCGTCAACGATTTCCTTCTGGATCCGTTCACGAAGTTCATGTAGCCCCTGCCCTTTCTTCATGTCTTCCAGACGGCTATTGACATTACTCAGCTCGGAGATTGCCCTCTTTCCTATCTCCAGATCAGCCTTCATTCCCAAGAGTTTATCAGTGTTCTCCCGAAGCTTGAGCTGAAGAGCTTGGATGTCTGCAGTTTTAGCTGCCAGATCTTTTTCTTTAAGTCCCAACAGAGCGGTAAGTTCGGCCGCTGAAGCACGTGCATCCGATATCTGCGCGCGAAGACGTGAGGACGCGGTCTCTGCCTCCTGCAACCGCGTCACAAGGTTTTCAAACTCGACCTTTTGCCTAGCTTTGGCAGTTGAGGCTTCAGCGAATGCTTCGATGAGTTCCTCGTAAGTGCTAGCACCGATCTGCTGATCCACTATCGGTCCCAAAAGGCCGGCTATGGCTTGAATACGAGACCGCTCCTGCACCGCGTCCGCAGCTTTGAGCTTGCCTTCCATGTCGTTGAGCTTGTTTGTCATCTCCCAAAGACGATTGACCTCGGCATCGCGAAGGGAGACAAGTTCCTGTGCATGGGAAAGGCGAACATTTAGGTTTGAAATCGCCCGCACGTGGTCTGCGTTTTGGCGGTGCAGATCATCGATGCCACTATTCAAATTTCCGACTAGCGCGCGCAGTTCCTCGTCTTCATTGTGAAGATTCGAGGCCCAAGCCATAACTTTGCTGTGCTCCGCCCACAGATCATCGTCCGCAGATTGGTAAAGTGAGGATTTCCCGACCGGGTGAACGATAGGTTCATTGGAGCAAAACGCTAAGCAATATTCAGGCTCAGCGATAACATTTATGCCGGCTGAAACTGTCGCAATGCGCGCCGGGCCTAGATAAGCGTTCGTATAGGCGCGGTATGAGGCATCGTTAGATGCCGACGTGTCTCGCAAGGGGCCAATGATGGAAGCAATTGATAGCGTCTGCCCCAGTATCTCAACATAAGAAAAACGTGAATTGAGGAAATCTGAAAATTCGCCCGTTTCGAATTCTCTTATGTGAAATCGATTCGGTTGCTTATATCTGTTGTAAATCTCGCGATTAGGCGTCGAAATAATCAACAGCCCGTCGGGCTTCAGAACTCTGGCAATTTCAGATAGTGCTCGAACTTGATCTTGCTCGCTGATGTGCTCGATGATCTCCAGCGCGACAATAACATCGAAGCTGGCAGGCGAAAACGGCAGAAATCGGCAATCACCCTGCTGAAAGCCTATCTTCCCGTCTCGGCTGTATTTTCTTTGAGACGCCTTTACGCTCTCGATGCTCAGGTCAAGGCCGATGACGGACTGCGCGTTTTCGCCAAGAATAGCGGTCCCATAACCTTCCCCTGATGCCAGATCAAGCACAATCTTGCCGTTTACATACTCCTTGCAAAGACCGTAGCGGTGGAAATGTTCATGCGCCGTCTTACCTCGCATGTTCGAATCGAAACGCTCAATTTCAGACATCTAAATCTATTGCCCCATACAGTTCTTTGGTTCGTGCAAGTGATCGCAAGCAGGTAGAAGTCGGTTGTCCGATACCGCTTCAATTAGAGTCTCAAATTTGCTGTCAGTTGGGCCATCAAGCGATTGTTGGGAACTGCTGCATCGTCGATTAGAATGCACTCTAACTCCTTGGTAGATCGCTGGAAGGGTCTCTAAGTATTGCTCTTAGATACATTCCGTAGGCGCTCTTTCCGAATTGTTCTGCCAGCGTCTCGAACTGCTTTGCTGCAATATAGCCCTTGCGAAAGGCGATCTCTTCCGGGCAAGAGATTTTGAAACCCTGTCGCCGCTCAAGAGTTGCTACAAACTCTGATGCCTCAAGCAGACTGTCGGGCGTACCGGTGTCAAGCCAAGCATACCCACGCCCCATTCGCTCTACATTAAGTTTTCCGCGCTGAAGATAAATGCGGTTGACATCCGTAATCTCTAACTCGCCTCGTTCAGAGGGTTTAAGGTTTGCGGCAATGTCGACCACGTCCTTGTCATAAAAGTAAAGACCGGTGACAGCCCAATTGGACTTCGGCATGCGGGGCTTCTCTTCGATCGAGATTGCCCTTTTTTCGGCATCGAACTCAACGACGCCGTAGCGCTCAGGATCGTTGACGTGATACGCAAAGACTGTTGCACCTTCACTCCGCTGCATTGCGCTGTTGAACAAATCGTTGATGCCATGACCGAAGAAGATATTATCGCCCAACACAAGGCACGAGGGTTGGTCCCCAACGAAATCCGCACCTATTATGTAAGCTTGGGCGAGTCCATCAGGAGACGGTTGCTGTGCATAGCAGATGGAAATTCCCCATTGTGATCCATCTCCCAAAAGTGTCTTGAACCCTGGGAGATCTCGAGGAGTTGAAATGATCAAGATTTCTCGGATACCTGCCAACATCAACGTGGACAACGGATAGTAGATCATTGGCTTGTCATAGACAGGCATAAGCTGCTTGGAGCTGACGATAGTCATTGGATGCAGGCGGGTTCCGCTACCGCCGGCTAGGATTATTCCCCTCATGTCTACTCGCCCCTTCGCCAGTCCTGACTGCCGCTTAGTCTTTCAACGACGCGCCCAGTCGATATTCCCCAATGGGGGAGCCTGATTTCATGATTGGCCGCAAGCAGGCTGGAATCAAGCCTCGAGTTCATAGGCCTCCTTGCTGGGGTAGGATATTGCCTCGTTGGCACCCGATTGACCTCCGCGCGCGGCATGCCGTTAACTGCAGCTTCCGCGAATATCGCGTCGGCGAAATCGGCCCAGCTGCCCTCCCCTGAGCCAGCCATATGGAAGGTGCCCCGTAAACTCGCAGCACTGCTATCGAGAAGGTTGGCGGCTACAGCGAGCACACCATCAGCAAGATCAAGCGCCGATGTGGGATTTCCGATCTGATCATCGACGACATTGAGAGTTGCGCGCGTTTCAGCCAGACGCAACATTGTCTTCAAAAAGTTTTTTCCAAAAGGGCTGTAGACCCACGCGGTCCGTAAAATGGCGTAGTTAGCCATCGATTCAGATACGGCTTTCTCCCCCGCTAGCTTTGAACGGCCGTAAGCGCCGATGGGTGCTACAGGGTCAGTTTCGACGTACGGATGAGGCTTGTCACCATCGAAAACGTAGTCTGTCGATAGGTGCACAAGCGGGATACCGAGTTCGGCAGCCGACTCGGCGATCTTGCCCGCACCAGTTGCATTGACGGCAAAGGCCGCCGATTCCTCGGTTTCTGCCTGATCGACAGCGGTATATGCGGCAGCCGATACGATCACATCAGCTCGTGCTGCCCGCAACGCCTCTTTAATTTTCTGAGGTATCGCCAAATCGAGCTCTGGGCGGCCAAGAGCAACGATGTCGAATCGACCCGTCACTCGTGCGCGCTCCAAAAGCGACTGAACTACTTGGCCCTTACAGCCGGTTACAACTATCAGCTGCCTCTTAGGTGTCATGGAACGGCCGGCTTGCTAACATTCTCAACGAGGCCAAGGCGTCCACCCACATAATTCTGCCTAAGTGGTTGCCACCACCACTCATTGTCCAGATACCAGCGCACAGTTCTTTCGATGCCACTGTTGAAATTTTCACGAGCGACCCAACCAAGCTCGTCCTTTAGCTTACCAGCATCGATCGCATACCGCGCGTCATGACCAGGGCGGTCGGGAACAAAACGAACCAAGTCGATGTGTGGATGTGCCTTTGGTGCCAGTTTATCCATCAAGCTGCAGATTTTGGTAACTACATCAATATTGCGAAGCTCGTTGCTGCCGCCGACATTGTAAGTTTCGCCGATCCGACCGCGTTGAGCGATGCACTCCAGCGCTCGCGCATGGTCTTCAACGTAAAGCCAGTCCCGGATCTGAGTTCCGCTGCCATATATCGGCAATGGCTTACCCTCCAGTGCATTCAGAACCATCAGCGGGATCAGCTTTTCTGGAAAGTGGTATGGCCCGTAATTATTAGAGCAGTTTGATACGACTACAGGCAATCCGTAGGTCCGCTCCCATGCCTTGGCCAAATGATCTGAGGCGGCTTTTGAGGCTGAGTAGGGTGAGCTGGGATCGTAAGGCGTGTCTTCACGGAACAACCCAGTCTCACCAAGGGTGCCATAGACCTCGTCGGTAGAAACATGTAAGAAACGGAAGCTTGCCTTCTCATCTGGATTTAATCCCGCCCAATACTGGCGAGCGCATTCTAGCATGCAAAACGTACCTATGACGTTGGTATCGATGAATTCCCTTGCGCCGGTAATTGATCGGTCCACGTGGCTTTCGGCTGCAAGATGCATAACTCGGTTGGGGCGAAACGTCGCGAAGGCTTCAGCAATCGCTGCTTGGTCGCAGATATCTGCTCTGAGAAAGCGATAGCCAGCTCGATCACGAACTGCATGCAATGAAGATTCTGTCCCTGCATATGTAAGCTTATCAACGTTGAGAACCTCGTAACCATGGTCCAGCAACAGGTGGCGCACAACTGCCGACCCAATGAAGCCTGCACCGCCGGTGACCAATACACGCATTACCTTCTCAACTCCCCGCGAAATAGGATATGAACCGCTCTACTTGTACTGGAAAACCGTCCCGATATCTGCCAGCATTGGTTGCGCCCCATCCTTCCCAGACAATGTAACCGTTTCGGCGTCAACTGGCCACGCAATCCCAACGGCGGGATCGTTCCACAGCAGGCCCCGGTCGTTTTCGGGGCTATAGTAGTCTGTTACCTTGTAGCTGATCACGGTATTGGGTGCCAGTGTGCAGAAGCCATGAGCGAAGCCAGGCGGCACCCAAAGTTGCCGGGCGTTCTCGGCAGAGAGTTCCTCCGCAACATATTTGCCGTAGGTCGGGGAACCTGTTCGAATATCTACGGCAACATCCAGAAGGGCACCGGCAACGCAGGAGACCAACTTGCCTTGCGCCCTTGGCTCGAGTTGGAAGTGGAGGCCGCGGACCGTTCCCACCTCCGTGGACATTGAACAATTGTCCTGCACGAACGCAAAAGGCCCCACCTCCGCAACAAAGGCGGACGCCCGAAAGGCCTCCAGGAACCAGCCGCGTTCGTCGCTAAGCTTTCGCGGAGAAATCAGAATGACGTCCGGAATTTGCAAAGGGGTGAATTGCATAGATCATACCCGAACTGGTTTGACACCTTTGCCTAAACATCATCGTTTATCGGCGCAAAAAGGTGAATGTTGAATTAGATGCCTTGTCCACCAAGGTGCTGGAATACAGTGTGCGCCAGTGAGCTGAGGCTACCGCCGTTGAACTTGATGCCTCGGATGCCGGCGCGTTGGGCGGCGACGATGTCACTTTCCTTGTCGCCGATCAGTATGCTTCTCTCGCGAACGATAGGCCAATCTTGTAGAGCCCGAAGTAGCATGCCGGGGTTTGGCTTACGGTCCGGATGGTCTGGATGGAGATAGGCTGGCTTACTTGCCGCGGGATGGAAAGGGCACAAGTAGAAGCTGTCAATAAAGGCGGCATTTTTATGCAGCTCATCGTTCATCGCACGATGAAATGCCTCTACGTCACCTAATTCATAGTAGCCATGTGCCACCCCGGCTTGGTTTGTGACAACAACAACCAACGCTCCCATGTCATTCGCATGTCGGATGATATCGACGGCACAATCGATAAATCGCAGATCATCGGCCCGATGGGTGTAACCGTTATCTTCATTGATTACGCCATCGCGATCCAGAAAAAGTGCCGGTCGCGCACGTTTCGAGGGGATTGTCGCTTGAGCCTCCTCTAACGTCTCTGGAAGACCTATGTCTATAAAGTAGCCTGAAAATTCATGGCCCATGAGATGTCTACCCACGACAAGTTGCGGGTAGACATCCAACTCGATTGAAGAGGGATTTTTAGAAATATAGGAAAGGATGCTCTTACGGAATAAGCCAATACCGGCGTTTATCAAGCCTTCGCCGGTCGCCGAAGCATGCTTCTCATGGAAGCCTTTCAAGTAGCCATCTTCAATTTCGACGGTGCCATAACGGCTGCTATCTTCCACGCGTCGTAGCGCCATCACCCCCGTCACCTCGGGATTTTCCCAAAGCACCTTGTCCAGATGACGAACGTTGACGTCAAACAGGGTATCACCGTTTGCGAGTAGGAAACTCTCCTGCAATGCATCCGCCGCGTTGAGAAGAGCTCCCGCAGTTCCGGCGGGCTCCGGTTCTTTCAAGACTTTAATGCGGGCTCCGCAAATGGATTTACCATCGTAGCGGTCGATTATCTTCTCCGCCAGATGCCCAGCCAGAAGCAAGACGTCGCTAAAACCCTGACGAGCCAGGTTGAAAATCACATCATCGAGGAAGACTGTGCTTTCATCGATCCGCATTAGCGGCTTAGGAGAATCCTTTGCGAGCGCTCCAAGACGGGTGCCTTTTCCTCCCACGAGGATGACCACCTGATGGGCAGGTTGCCAAATGGCTGTCAAAGGACTTGCCTCCAAGAGCAGGCACCCTCGCTGGTAAATACAACGGGAAGCAACTGACCAGGCTCCTTGCGTAGAGCGTTGATTACGCGATAACGCTCCGACGGTCTGGCAATAATAGAAACGAAACCGCCTCCCCCTGCACCGGAGACCTTACCCGCCAGCCCCCCATTTTGAATCGCAAGCTCCAAAATGCGGTCAATTTCTGCGTTGGACACGCTGGAGGACGTTAATTTCTTTGCCTCCCATCCACGTGCCATTGTGTCTGCGATGTGATCCAGCCGGCCCTTCAGTAACGCTTCCTTCATTTCAAGAGCTTCTTGTTTTAAAGACAGCATGGCCTCGAGGGAGGTCTTGTTTCGCTCGATCAACTGGCTTTGCTGTGCCTCGATCACAAGTGCCGAGCTACGGGAGCGTCCAGTATAATAGAGGACGAGCGAGGCTTCCAACTCTTGAATAGTCGTTGGCTTCATTCTCAAAGGATTTATGACGGTCTGTCGGCCGCTGTAAAACTCCATAAAGTTGAAGCCTCCGAAAGCAGCCGCATATTGGTCCTGCTTCCCCCCAGCAATTTTTAGATCCTCGCGTTCGATCTCGAACGCGAGGCGAGCGACATCATACTCTCCTAACGGCAACCCCAAGTAATGTCGGAATGCCTCTATAAGCGCCACAACCAGAGTTGAAGATCCCCCCATGCCTGACCCGGCCGGAACGTCAACGGTAGTGCGGATCGTGAGAGGCAGTGGCTGGCCTCCATTAAATTCGTTGATGATACGGTTATACACGCCACAGTGCAGGATGGTGCCAGGATTAAGTGGAACGGAAGGCGTCGCTTCAGTCTCGAACCGCTCTCCCTGCTCGGCAGCATCGAAAACCAGCTTTCCATCAGGATTGGGTTCCAGATGAACGTAGGCGTATAGGCTTACTGTCGCGTTCATGACGTAGCCACCATACTCGTCGCAAAATGGAGACAGGTCGGTTCCACCTCCTGCCAATCCCAGGCGGAGAGGGGCTCTAGCTCGAATACCGCCTCTCGATGCCGATCCCATCTTACCCTCTTGTGATCTTATTCGTTCCGATGAAATAGCCTTTGATCGCCTGCAACTGCAAGACGTTTAATGACTTTTCCTATTAGTGCTGCTCATTTAAGAAGGTTCATGCCCTGCACCAGCTGTGCGCCTTTCGCTTCTCACCTCTTAACCGCGATCAAATGCTGCGCCCAACCAAACTTGGTCCAGAACGCGAGGGTTTGATCAACAGTTTCATTGGTCACCGCCCCATTATCGCGCATGCGATCGGCAAGGAAAGGCATATAAAGCCGTCCGGTGCTTTCGATATTGAACCCTGCTTTATCCAACAGGTCGATAATGAACGGCATGTCCCAAGCCTGCACGTGAGTTAAGTCATCACGAAAGTTAGTCGTCGATATTGCGATGTTATTCTCTTTAAAAAAGGTGATTGAAGGCATTTTTTCCGAAATCGGATGGGGCCATTCCATATATATCCGAGCGTTTTGCTCAAGGCGATCGCCAAGGAAATTTATGGTAGCTCTCGGGTCGTTCATGTGCTCGATGAAATGAGCGCATACCACTGCGTTGATCTTTTCACCCGGAAATATTGGCTCGCCGGTTTCAAAGTTTTTCAGCTCGTAAGCCTCATAGTTGTCGAATTTCTGGCCCTTTTCCAGAGAGAGAGCGAGCATCCGTAGGTCCGGCCGTGGGTAAAGTGGCCAATGGCGGAAGACAGAAAGCGTTCCGTCACCCGCTCCCAGGTCGAGAAGAGTAGAGTCGGGTTGAAGGTTTTTGAGAAAAATAACTCTCGGGCTCAGTGAGTGGAAATGTGCGTGAACTAAGTCATCGGATACGGGCTGTGCTGCCCTGAACCATTCCAAGACGACAGATTTCAGGTCTGCCTCGGTTAACTCATCGTACTTAGTACATGCAATCATTTCGGCTTCCTCACAGGCAGTTGCACACACCGATCTATGTTGAAATGCAGCCGCTTGGCAAGCCGCGCCGCCTCGGCAAACGCAGACCTGCCAAGCTAAAGAAACGGCCCCTTCTACTGGCGTCAGTGGCCTAGGTGGCGCGCTTCAGTTCTGCGCGAATGAACTGGCTGTACGCCTTGGCACGCCAACAGCTAGGAAGGTGCATTTGCTCCACACCGGCCATGAGCAGTAGACATCAAGGTATCCCGTTGCAATCAGCGAATGACGGAACCAAGCTCAGCACTCGCCTCCATCATTCGCTTCATGTCATTAGGCAATGATCGGGGGATAGCGAAAGACGAAATGTGGATCGATCTGCTCACTAAGCAAGCCGTCGCGTTGAATGACAGCCTTTTCAACGACTTCGGTCGCTCCTATACAGCTGCTAACGGTAGCGTCGTCGAAAACGACATACCCCCCCGGGACCATGTTCGGCTTTATCGTATTCCAGGAGTACAAGCACCCCGAGTAGATATCGCAATCAATATGAGCAAGAGAAATGGTTTTAGCTTCCTTTAGGACACCCTCGGTCGTCTCCTCGAACACGCCCTTTACCGGGATCAGGTTGTCCAGCCCGTTTGCCGCGGCGAAATCAACGATTTCGCTGTAGGACGAGTTGGAAAAGTCACCCTCTGAATGCGCATCAATGTCTTCAAGAGTTTGAGGCATCCCCTCGTACGTGTCGAGTGCGTAGATCTTAACACCAGGCAAATGCCGCTGAGCCAGCTTGGCCAAGAAAACAGCTGAACCGCCGCGATATGAGCCAAATTCTATGATATGTCCAAATTCCAGCTTCGGCAGATACCACCGAATCAGCAGATAAAGGTTCATCAGTTTCGGCAACGTGAGCAATGAGCGGCCCGATGCCAGAGCAAAGGCTTCCTGATAGTCGGCTTCCTGCGGTATTCTTTCCTGCAGTCCGCCGAAAATGATCCCCCAGCCTCGCTTGTAGCCATCTTGAGGGCTGCGCCCTTCTCGAATGGCACTGATGCGCTCCCAGCCCTTGGGGAAGAACTCTTGCTCTGTAGTCACGCCTATTTCCTTACCTACGGTGTTTAGCCCGAGATTTATCTACATTTCCTGACAGATGGCAATCGCCTCGCTCAATGCGATAAAAATGAGATTTTGCCGATAAAAATTTACGACAATCAAAGACGGGCAAAATCCACTTTCTTGCCAGAGACTCGATCAGCTAGCTGCCGCCATCAAGACATCAGACTATCGATCGATTACGGTGCCCAGAGAGACTAAAGAGCATTACCGCAAGCATATCGACCAGCCAAAATTTGGATTACTTTTGTGAACGATAAGTGATGTGGCTGCTGCTGAGAGGATCCTATGAATTTTATCAACCATGTATACGACCAAGACAACCTTAGAACATCCCATAACCACGAGTTCATGGCTGATACTGCGTTCGTCGAGGCCTACCAGCGAGGCGTCAAGGCGGCCGGAGTGGATTACAACTGGCACTGGCGGGTGCATGTTGGTTTATGGGCAGCAAGGCATGCATCCAAGCTGGAGGGCGACTTTGTCGAGTGCGGAGTCAACCGCGGCTTCCTCAGCTCTTCGATCATGCAGATGCTTCAGTGGGACACTACTGGCAGAACTTTCTATCTTATGGACACATTCCGAGGTGTTGATCCGGATTTCGTCACGGAGGAGGAGTTAAGCTCTGGGATCCTGAAAAAGAATGTCCACCACTTGGAGAGCGGTTTCTATGTCTCGTCTGAAGAAAGCGTGATTGATAATTTTTCAGAATGGATCAACAAAAAGATCATCGTCGGAACAATTCCGGAAACGCTTGATCAAGTTAAGTCACAGTCTATAGCGTTTCTTCATCTGGACATGAACTGCACGCCCCCGGAAGTCGCTGCAGCGGAATTTTTTTGGGAGAAATTAGTGCCAGGGGCGCCTGTTCTCCTCGACGACTATGCCTACGCCGGATACCGACCCCAAAAACTGGGAATGGACGGTTTTGCTGCATCCAAGGGAATTGACATCCTATCGCTCCCGACTGGCCAGGGTCTGATTTTGAAGCCGCCCTTAGAGTCTAAGCGAAACAGAGAGGAACCTGCACGGCTGTTTGATCTGATTCCTCGTTTTCTGCGCCGGCTTTCACAGCGGCGCAGCGGCTAGGTTCTGAACTCATAAAGTGTTGATCCGTTGAAAGCTTCAAAAGAGGAGCTTTGGCATGGGTCGATATGATTTGAGTGAAGTGGAGTGGCGGCTGTCCCTCCACATTTAGGGACGTGCGGGAACACAAAGACCATGCGGAACTCCTAGCAGATCGATCGCCGATAGCAGAGCATTCCGCGTTTGCGCAAGCCTATCGAATAGCAATTCGAAAATAGCCGTCGCACGGGGTTATCCATTCCATAACATCGAAGAACACCATCCGCGATGCGTATCCGAGCGACTTCTTTCGGTTCAGCGATTCTGCGCGACGCCTCATTCTTGAAGATGCCGGATTGACTTTGGAGGCCTGCGCTCACACCGTTGCATGATCATACCGCCAGCAGACGTCTTGCTGCAAAGCGCACTGACGGATAGAACACCACTTTTCCATCTTATATTTATGTTAGCGCAACCGCGCGCAAACCGGGCTGAGGTCATATTGCGGTAGCGAAACGTTAAGTATATCGATTTATCGAGCCGCAGGCTGCGGTACTGGAAGAAACGGCTTGCTTCAACTCGACACCCATTTTCGCCTGACGCTAACGAAATCCAGCAGCACGAGGCTGACCTTGATCACAGCAATCAGGATCACCCTGCCGATCTGCTCAGAGCTGGAACGGTATCCGCCCATCGCGTCGCGGTCGCGGGTGTTGACGGCTATCGGTTTATCGGCGGGCGCCAACAAATGGGAAAAGCAGCGCAACGGCGAAGCTGGTCATGGCAGACCATGGGTAAGATCTTGGCTGAAGGTCTTCGAGGATCGTCGTCGGACAGCCGAACGTTTGCGGACGCAACTCATCAATTTCGTGATTCCTGAAAAACAAGTACTCCTCCCGCACAAGCGTTGGCCTGGAGTGGAGTGGGAACTCGGCGCCAACCGGCCCATGAAACGTCTGCAGGCATCCCTGAGAGAGGATGCCTCGTTTATCCAGTTGAAGCGCTTAAGCAGCACAATGCCATCTCGCCGAGCTACTCACGTCACGATTCGCATTGGGGACCATCAGGATGTTGTGCCGCCATGCGGCCCCTGCTCGCGGAGATCGGCGGAGCACTAACGTCAACGATCTCACCCTCTCCACCGTCGTTCACCACATTCAGCGAGACCTCACAGCACATTTCTTCGCCAAGCCGGTACCGGAACTCGTGCTACGCTTGGAACCTAATGGGATCATGGAGGAGTACAACAACCATGCCGAGGCGACGGGTCAATTTACCGGCGCCTTGTACAAGCTCATCAATCCTCATGCGCCTGATAAGCGTCGAATCGCGGTCTTCGGCGACAGCTACTCATTTACGGAGGGGGTGACCTATGTTTTGTTCGCAGCCTTCGAGTCAGTTGTCTTCTTTTGGTCGAAAGACGTAGTCCGAGATCTCGTCACTGCGCAATCGATCGACGTCGTGATATGGGAGCATGCTGAGCGGTTCATGACGTTGCCTTCAGAAAAACAGTCTTTTAAGCGACAAAGTCCGAACCCATCTATCTCTAGGCGTGCATCTTCTGCTGACTTGGTCGTGGCTGAAGCGCGCAGGTTGGCGCAAGAACCTGGAAGAGGTGTTTTCTTGATGGAACTAATTGGAGCCCGACGTGCTGTTTAACATCGAGTTCGATCACGGAGACGCACTCGAAGGTTACGTCATTCCCGATGGGTTCTCCGAGATTGCCAACCTCCGTGTTTCGGATTTAAACGGAGAGATCGGTGTATTTCCCTGCGATCAGCTCAGACAAGCTGTCGTGACAGCGGGACGGCATCAGAGCGGTATGGTCGGTTATCGCCTGGATGGCTCCAAGGTTCCAAACATCGCCGAGTGCTCCACTCTTACGATCCATGATGCCCAGAGCGGACTGCTCATCTACCGGCGGCCCAAGGTTGTCGCGCCTATTCAGAAAAAAGTCATTCGGCTGGAAACGCAGCTCTTGCCTCTGACCAGATTCGATCGCTATTGCGGCAATTATTTTCATCACGAGCTTTTCTCAGCGGAGAGGTTCGGACATGAGACAACACTTCAAGTCTTTCACATTGATTTCACTGAATCGATCTATGTCAGCGGTCGGTTGCTTATGCGGAACTACGAAGACTTCCTAGGCAAGGGTTTCGAAGGGATCGTTCTCCTCGCGGATCCGTATTACGAGATGGCTTTACGCCTTTTTCTTTTCAAACGCATGGCTTCTACACGGATAAATTTCCTGGGAGAAAGGGATAAGCTTATTCTAGGGCCTGCGATCGAATATTTCGCGGAGGCCAATCTGGATGATGCAGGTGCTCTCCGCGCGCTTGTCAAGAAGGCGCCGTTGAAAGTGTCCAATGTCCTAGCGTCGCCGGTCGCCCGCCAGTTCGCATGTAGCTCGCCGGATCAGCGCGTGAGCCGGGGCGAAATTGCGGCTGCCATCGACATGCTTTCCCGCTTCACCATCGTTGGGCATCATGCCGATTTGCCATCGTTTCGGGACGCCGTGGGAGAATTTTTGGGGATCGAGGCAGATGATCTTGTCATCCCCCCGCGGCAAATGCTGATCGAGGAGATTGCGACCAAACTCAAGTCGGTTCCGACAGCCGAGGTCCTTCTGGAGGAGGACCTTATTTTTGACTATTATGTCCGGCAGGCGTTAATTCCTATCGATCGCGAAGACACGACCAAGGATTTGAAAACACATGCAGTCCCGCCAAACCGTTAGCCCCGGCGAAGAAAAAACAGCGCAGGGCGGATGGGTGGCTCGCGTGTTTTCACCCATTGGCAAGCAGCGAGCAGCTTTCCCCGTAGCGCGTCAGTCGGCTGGCGAAATTGTGGATGTGTCCGGACGGACAGATGAAGAGCATGATGCCGCGATCAACACCGGCGGTAAGCCGCCAATCAAGCTTATTTCCTTTCTCGCTATCGTATTTTTGCCATTTCTCGCGTCCCTCTACTACTTCGTATTAGTCGCGACATCTCAATACACCTCGGAGGTGCGCTTCGCCGTCCGATCGCTTGCCGATCAGTCACAGATGCAGGGTACCGACAGCAGCGTCATCAGCTTCGATGCAGCCACACAAGACGCCTATGTCGTAACCAGCTTCATCCAATCATCCGAATTGCTTGCCCGCATCGGGAAGAATATTAATTTTCGCTCCATGTTTACTGGAAACGATATCGATATCTTCTCGAGGTTCAACGCATCGGATCCGGTGGAAAGCTTCCTCAAGTATTGGAAGAAACAGGTAAGCACCTATATCGACGGCCCTTCCGGGATCATCACGTTGCGAGTGCGGACATTCAGCCCGGAAAACTCACGGACACTCGCGACAGCAATTGTGGCGGAGAGCGAGCAGCTTATCAACGAGCTTAACCGACGAGCCCAGCAGGATATGGTGGCAAGCATCCGCAGAGAAGTGGAGCGGAATGGGCTGAGTTACGCAAACGCGCTCGCTGCTCTCAATCGTTTCCAGGTCGACTCAGGCCTCCTCAGTCCCGAGATACAGGCTGAAGAAACGGGTAAACTGCTCGCCGGCCTTCTGGCTCAGAAGCTCGAACTCGAGACGCGGCTGTTCGTGCTCAAGCAGTCCTCTGCAGAGAACTCTCCAGCCTATGAGCAACTAGCCCGCACCAAACTCAGCCTCGATGCGCAAGTCGACAAGCTTCGCTCGGAGCTTACGGGCCCCGAGAACGCAAGTATAGCCACCACTTTGCTTACTTTCTCAAAGCTCGAGACGGACCGTATGGTCGCAGAAAAACTCTACGAGGCGGCCCGAAGCAATTATGATGCGGCCCTGGCAGCTTCACTTCGAAAAGCACTTTACCTGATGGTCTTCGTGCCTCCGACAATACCAGAGGAATCGCTTTACCCCGAGCGCTTGTCAACGCCTTTCATCATTGCTCTGGGACTGCTGATCTTTTGGGCAACCCTGATGCTCCTATGGGCCTCCGTTGAAGATCATAAAGCGTGACGACATGATCCGATTCCAGAACGTTTCGAAGTATTTCAAAACACAACAGCATCGAAAGACGATCCTCGACCGCGCCAACATCGAGTTTGAGTCCGGTTACTCCTATGGCATCCTTGGTGTAAACGGTGCCGGCAAATCGACGACGATGAGGATGATTGCTGGCACCATACTGCCGAACTCCGGAAGGATAAAAAAAGATATCCGCGTCTCATGGCCGCTTGGCTTCGCAGGAGGCTTCCATCCAAACATGTCGGGTAAAGACAATATCAAGTTCGTCGCTCGCGCTTACGGAGAGGATCCGCACCGTGTCAGCCGCTTCGTAGAAGACTTTGCCGAACTCGGCGACTACATAAATGCGCCTGTTCGTACCTATTCATCTGGCATGGCAGCTCGTCTGGCCTTCGGTCTATCGATGGCCATTGAGTTTGACTGCTATCTTGTTGATGAAATTACAGCCGTCGGCGATGCACGGTTCCAGGAAAGGTGCCGCGCCGCGTTCGAGAAGCGCCGTAAGAGTTCCGATATCATCATGATTTCTCACGGTATGGAAACAATCAAATTATACTGCGACCGCGCTATGGTTTTGGTCGACGGCAGGATTATCACATTTGACACTGTTGAGCCTGCAATCCAGGCCTATTATCAGCTAAACAGGTAACTTCGGTGGGAAACCCGGGCACGGATGAACGATAACCCAACCGCATATTCGCGCGAAGGCGCAATGGATCACAGTCGGGAAGTCTCGAAACGACTTTCCGTGACTGCGCGCAAGCTGCGCTTGGCAACGTCCAACCGCAGCAATCTGTACAAGGCCGTCGGGTTGCGCCCGCGCATGATCGACAGGATCTTTACGGCGGCTTTCATCCTTGTAACCCTCGCCTATCTTATTCTTCTGAATGTGGCGTCGGTCCTTTATTACGGCTTCATAGCTTCCGATCAATTCGAGTCCGAAGCACGTTTCACAGTCAGGAGCTCTAGCCCGGCTATCGGCAAGGATCAGTTGGCGAAGGTGACCGGTCTGCCTTCCAGCAAGATCGTGCAGGACACGCAGATTGTCACCAACTACATATCAAGCGCAGAGATCTTGTCTAACTTGTCCAAGACCATCGATATCCGCCGTATCTATTCGGCCGAGGACATCGACTTCCATGCACGGTTGAAAAGTGACGCCAGCGCCGAGCGTCTTCTCGAGTATTGGAAGGGAATGGTGTCGACCGCCATCAGTCCTTCGAGTGGCATCGTTACGTTAAAGGTTCGAGCTTTCTCGCCGCAAGACGCCAAAGAAGTGCTCGAACACACCGTTGCGGCCTCTGAACAGGTGGTCAACGAGGTCAACAACCGAATATGGCGCGATGTGATATCTACGTCGCAAGGTAATCTTGAAAAGAGCGCTGCTCAATTGCAGGCAGCACGGGAGAGGTTGCAGGCGGCGCGCAACAACACGGGCGTTCTTAATGTCGAGGGAAACTCGTCACTAATCACGACACTTATCAGTGCCGTGCAAAAGGAGGTTCTGGACCTTCAGCAACGTTACGCATCACAATCTGCAGTAGTTTCCAAGAGCGCGCCTCAGATGCGAGTGCTGGAGCGTGAAATTAAGAGTAAAAAAGCTCAGGTGGACGATCTCAAATCGCAACTAACCGGAAGTGCCGCAGGCCAGAAATCCGGGCCGCGCAATCTTGCGGACGTGTCTTTGGACATGTCGCAGATAGAGCTTGAACAAACGCTGGCCGAGAAGCAGTTTGCTGCCTCTGTGAAAACACTCGAACAAGTCCAGTTTTTAAGCAAGCAACAGCTTATCTACCTTGACCCGTTTTTAGCGCCTACGCTACCAGAGGAGGCGGAGTACCCACGGCGTGCATTGTGGATCAGCTGTATCCTCGTCGGCAGCCTCTTCCTTTGGGGGATAACGCTCGGGCTCTTGTCTGTGTTGCGCACGAGATTGAACTGATCCCATGTATGGATTTTTACGCCACAGATTCGGCCAGATCATCTACGACCGAATTCCGAAGCCGATGCCAGAGATGGCCGGACATTCCGGAGCCGACGCTATCAGCGGCATATTGGTTCTGATCAATGGTGAGAACCCTACCTTTAGTTACTACTTAGAGGAGCGGCTACGGCACATCCAAACTGTGAATGTCGTCGTGCGAAAATTGACGGACACTCTTGATGACGTCAAACCGGATGGTTTGTTTGTCATTCTCTGCCGCTACGTCAAACTACAGCAGATTGCATGGCTGCGCCGAGTGCGCCCTTGCTTGGCCGGTGTGGCGCTGGTGATTGACGACGATCTAGCTGCCATCATCACCGGTCCTGACGGAAGCTTGCGCTACAAGGCTAATGTGCTGCGTCTCGGGGTCTTGCCCCTTCATAAATTGAATCCCCTTCTTAGCGAAGTCTGGGCATCCACAGCCGAGCTCGGCAAAGTTCTAGTCAATGATCGAGCTGATGTGCAGATCTTGTCTCCTCTCCCACCAGCGCTGCATTTGCGAAAACGTGCGGGCATCGCCGATGACATGACGCCTCTGCGCATCGTTTTTCATGCCACCGGAATACATCGACGAGAACACGAGTTTCTCTACCCAATCATCCGCCAAGTTCTAATCGCCGACCCACGCATTCATTTCGAGGTTCTGGCGGATGGGAGCATTGCCGGAGGATGGCATCGCGCAGGACTTCCGGCGGACCGGTATACAGTTCGAAAGACGATGAAGTGGCGGGACTACGCTGCGTGGGCCGGACAAACCGATGCCGACATCGCCCTCGTCCCACTTCTGCAGAGCAGAACGAATAACGTTAGAGCCGACACCAAACGAATCGATGTCGCGCGCCTCGGTGCTGCAGCCATCTACTCCAAATGCGAGATTTTTGACCGATGTGCAGTTGAGGGCGAGGTGCACGTGGGAAATAACGCAGACGAGTGGATCGCGGGAATTCTTCGGCTGACGGGAGATAGCATTGCGTTGAATGAGGCAAAGAAAGCCGCATTCGTCTCTCTGGAAAAGATGGTACGCCTTTCCGATACCAGCTTCCCTTTCTCACCGCGTTTGTTATCAGGGGCGTGAAGTCTCGGAAAGGTGAAATCGTGGCGCTTGAAATTGATGTCAATGACGACGCCGAAGCCGAAGGCAAGAATGAACTGGGACAAGTCATATGGGAGGCGACGGGGGACGATCCAGCCGTCATAGTCAGATATGGCGTCATGCGCCACCGCTTCGTTGTTGTCCGTCTGAACTCCGCAGACAGCCGCAGCCTGGATCCCAAAATCTACATCAACCGCGGGAAGGGTTTTCGCGAGGATGACGCCGTCTTTATCCCCGAAGGCCGCGATTTCACGATTATTGCCGATGTAGGGGCAATTGGTACTGCCTACAAGTTCCGGCTTGATCCTTCGAGCAGGCCTGCACGCTTTGTTGTCGAGGCCAAGTCATTTCGGTCTCGCATGCAAGCGGATGAATATCTCGCTGCTTTTGCAGCGGCCCCACAGGAACACCGGATCGATCTTGGAAAGCTTCCTCGCTTCTTGGCCAACCTGCCGCGCTTGGGTTGGAAGCGAAAGTCGCTCACTGTGCGGTATGCGGAAGCTTCCCACGAACTTGCCCGACAGGTGGCTCCGATACCACATGATGCGCCGAATCCTTGGCTCAGCATCGTCGTGCCGGTGTTCAACACCCCAGCCCGCTACCTAGATGACCTGACAGCTTCATTTGAGGGGCAGGATCAGCTGGGTGCAGAACTCATCCTGAGCGACGATTGTTCTACATCCGAGGAAACTCGGCGCTGGCTCTCTTCCAAGAGTTCACTCAAGAACGTCAAAATCATCCATAACGCTCGCAATGGAGGAATTGCAGTCGCAACGAACGCCGGAATACACGAAGCGCGTGGCGAATGGGTGACCTTGCTTGACCATGACGATGTTATCGCGCCCCACGGTATTAAGATGATACGGCGGGCTTTAAACGATCACCGGGATGCCGTCTTCCTTTATAGCGATGAATTGGTTGTTGATGACAATTTGCAGGCGAGGGGCACGATGCTTAAGCCAGCTTACGATCCTGTTCTGCTCACCGGCGTCAACTACATCAACCACTTTTCCGTTTATCGCCGAGATCGCATTATCGAGATTGGTAGCTTGCGCGCAGGATTGGACGGATCACAAGATTATGACCTACTCCTGCGTTATCTCGAAGGGCAGAACGAGGAGCGTGTGCTTCATCTTCCATATCCAGCCTACTGGTGGCGCCGGACCGGCACAACCTTTTCCAGAACCTTTCTTGAGGAAGCAACGACGCGCGCGCGTAAAGCCCTTGCAGAAAGTTTTACGAGAACCGGAACACCAGCGACCATATTGCCAGCATTGACGCCCACCCTTCATCGGCCGGTCTTCGACATCGGCGATGAGGCGTGGCCAAAGATCTCAGTGATCATTCCCAGTAAAAACAGCCTCCGTTTGATATCAAAGGTGCTTGACGACATTTTGAAAAAGACAGACTACCCAGACATGGAGGTTATCGTTGTCGACAATGGTTCATATGATCCAGAAGTGCTTGCGCTTTACCAGAACACAGCCAAGACGTATCCTAATTTCATTTACAAAATTGTCGAAGAATCCTTCAATTTCTCTCGGTCTATCAACCGGGGACTAAGGATGGCGACAGGCGAGCACTTCCTACTGCTCAACAACGATGTTGAGGTCCTCGACAGTTGCTGGCTGCGCGAAATGGTATCCTGCCTGAAGTTCGATAGAACCGGCATCGTCGGTGCAAAGCTCCTATTCGATGATGGCTCACTCCAGCATGCGGGTGTGATTGTTGGCTTCGGAGGATTGGCGGGCCATTGGTACTTGAACCGACCCGGTAACCTTCCAGGGCCGTTAAACCGCCTGCACGTTCGGAACAGCCTGACCTGCGTTACAGGGGCCGTGATGCTAATTTCGAAGGATTGCCTGGAGGCCATTGGCCCTTGGGATGAGGAACATTTTGCCGTCGCCTATAACGACGTGGATTACTGTCTGCGGGCCCATAAGGCCGGCATCAGGATCATTTGGACCCCTTTCGCATGCCTTCGGCATCATGAATCGCTGTCACGTGGCGCGGAGAGAGGCAAAGAGAAGAAGCAGCGGTTCGATCTCGAAAAGGCACATCTGAGAGAAAAACACCAAACCTCGGAGTTTCTTGATCCGGCAAGTAATCCCCATTACAGCCGCGACCGCTCAACACCTAAAATCGTCATACCTCAGGATTTGAGCCCCGCTAGAGGAGGCCTTCTCGCGGCACGGCAGGCGCAGAATGATCATTCTTTAGCGCAAACTCCATCTTCCACTCGATCGACAAGATAGCAGGCAATCTGACATCCCCTTTGTCAGGAAGCTCTCCCATCGCCGCCGGAGAAGTCGCCACACTTTTGCAACTGGCCCGATCAGATGGCATAAAGCTACGCGGAAGCGCTGGACGAAGCTGCTTGGCTTTTGTCGTGGCATAGTGCAGTGGATTTCGATGCTGGATTGGAAATAGGGGAATAAGTAGGTGCCGCTTACACATATCGAAAAGCTGGAAGCTGAAGCAATACATATCTTTCGCGAGGTGGCTGCGACATTCTCAAAGCCCGTGATGCTGTATTCGATCGGCAAAGATTCGTCTGTTATGCTCCACCTAGCGATCAAGGCGTTTTATCCAGCTAAGCCTCCCTTCCCTTTCCTGCACATCGATACGACGTGGAAGTTTAAAGAGATGGTGTCGTTCCGCGATCGAACAGCGGCTGAACTCGGTATCGAGCTTTTAGTCCACACGAATTCCGACGGTGTTACAGAGGGCATCTCGCCATTCACCCACGGGTCCAACTTCTATACCCACGTCATGAAGACAGTTGGTCTGCGCCAGGCGCTCGACAAGTATGGCTTCAATGCCGCCTTTGGCGGTGCAAGACGGGATGAAGAGAAGTCTCGTGCAAAGGAGCGGATTTTTTCCTTTCGCAATGGATCCCACGCCTGGGATCCGAAAGCGCAGCGGCCAGAAATGTGGAAGACGTATAACACGCGTGTATCGCCAGGTGAATCAATTCGAGTCTTTCCGCTCTCTAACTGGACGGAACTGGATATATGGCAATACATCTTGAAGGAAAACATTCCGATTGTTCCGCTTTACTTTGCAGCAAAACGTCCGGTCGTTGAACGCGATAAGATGCTCATTATGGTCGACGACCAGCGTATGCCAATCAGACATGGCGAGAATATCGAAGAGCGAATGATCCGCTTTCGGACCCTTGGCTGCTACCCGTTAACCGGAGCTATTGAGTCGGATGCGGCAAGCCTGGAAGATATCATCCAAGAGATGCTGACCGCACGCACCTCGGAACGCCAAGGCCGGTTGATAGACAACGACGAGGCTGGCTCGATGGAAAAAAAGAAGCGCGAGGGATATTTTTGATGGCAGATTCCACCCCTGTGCTCTCCAAAGAAATTACTACCTACTTGCGCGAACAGGAAGCAAAATCACTGTTGCGCTTCTTGACCTGCGGGTCGGTCGACGATGGTAAATCGACTCTTATCGGTCGCCTCCTGTTTGATAGCAAATTGATACTCGAGGACCAGCTGGCAACGCTGGAAGGCGACAGTCGAAAATACGGCTCGACGGGAGATGACATCGATTTTTCGCTGCTGGTTGATGGACTTGAGGCAGAGCGTGAACAGGGGATAACAATAGATGTCGCCTACCGCTTCTTCGCGACAGAGAAGCGCAAATTCATCGTGGCCGACACTCCCGGCCACGAGGAATATACCCGAAACATGACGACTGGCGCTTCGACTGCCGATCTAGCGGTCATTCTCGTCGATAGCCGCCAGGGCATCTTACGTCAGACACGGCGCCACACGTTTATCGCATCGCTACTTGGGGTGAGGAATATTGTGCTAGCGGTCAATAAGATGGATCTTGTTGACTTCGAACATACTTTTTTTGCGAACATAAGCCGTGCGTTTCACGCTTTCGCCGGCGATCTCGGCTTTTCAACCATCCAGATGATACCACTGTCGGCCCGCTACGGGGACAATGTTACCCGCTGTTCGAAACGAACTCCTTGGTATGACGGTCCCCACCTGCTTGAGTATCTCGAGTCGGTACCTGTAGCGGCGCTTGACGCGGAAAAGCCGTTTCGATTCCCGGTCCAATACGTCTCTCGTCCAAATCTCGATTTCCGAGGGCTTGCAGGCCAAATTGCGTCCGGCTCCGTCGGGGTCGGTGACGAGGTGATTGTGGCCCGATCGGGCAAATCCACACGCATTAAGGAGATCGTCACCCGAGATGGCCTGTTGGATCGGGCCGTAGAGGGGCAAGTTGTAACGCTGGTTCTTGAAGATCAGCTCGATATTTCTCGCGGCAATATGCTGGTGGCGCCTGATAACAGGCCAAACGTCGCCGACCAATTCCAAGCACATGTCATCTGGTTTGATGAACAGCCGCTAATCCCAGGTCGCACCTACCTCGTTCGCACCGAAGCCGATACGGTTGAGGCGAGTGTGACGGCGATAAAACACGAGATCGATGTCAACACCTTTGCTCATCTCGCCTGCAATTCACTAAACATGAATGGTATCGCCGTCTGTAATCTTTCCACTCAAGCACCTGTGGTTTTCGACAGGTATGCTGAGAACCGGCTAACCGGAAACTTCATTCTGATCGATCGAATGACCAACCGCACGGTTGGCGCCGGAATGATAGACTTTGGGCTACGCCGCGCCGAAAATGTTCATTGGCAGGCACTAGAAGTCAATCGAAACGCTCGCGCTTCCTTGAAACACCAGAAGCCCGTGGTCATCTGGTTTACAGGTTTATCCGCCTCGGGAAAATCTACTATTGCCAATAGCTTGGAAAAGCTGCTTCATTCTCACGGCCGCCACACCTACCTTCTCGATGGCGACAATGTACGTCACGGTCTCAACAAGGACCTTGGTTTCAAGGATGAGGACCGGGTAGAAAACGTCCGGAGAGTTGCGGAAGTTGCCAAACTTATGGCGGATGCAGGGCTGATTGTCTTGGTATCCTTCATCTCGCCCTTTCGTTCAGAAAGGCAGCTAGCGCGAGATCTCATGTGCGAAGGGGAGTTTGTCGAAGTCTTTGTCGATACTCCGATTGAGGAATGCGCTCGCCGAGACCCAAAGGGCCTCTACAGGAAGGCGTTGCGCGGTGACCTCGACAACTTCACAGGCATCAGTTCACCCTATGAAGCGCCAGAATCTCCGGACATTCACTTACATACGGTCAATTCAGAGCCGTCCTTACTCGCCCACGAAATTTATAGTTTCATTTCAGGGGTGATAAATTCAAAGTGAATTCGAGCAACCAGTCAAAGCTCAATCATCGTGATCTATTAGATCGGGCTACGCTTTCAATAGGAATTTAACTTGTGCCTCATTGTCTGAGGCAGTTAAACATATGGTGCGGAGATGAACTGGAGAACACTTAACGCAACCTTGCGTGAAGCAACCTCTGAGCCATGTTCGGGCCTCAAATCGAGATATAATGTTTCGGCTACGCCGACCTAAACCAATGCAATTCGGCGCATGACCGGAACGCAAAATTCGGCCCGTAGTGTGAACCACCAAATGGCCTTGTCCATGAGATCACGCAATGCCTTTAGCTCAACACTACCGAATGCACCCAATCAGAATGGCTCTGAGCCAGAAATATCATGTGATGAAGGCGGTTGTGCTAAGAGATTTACGCACCCGGTTCTTTGACCATGGCTTGGGTTTCCTGATTGTCCCCCTTTGGCCACTCGTCCATATGCTGGTACTATTGGCCCTTTACCATGCGTCTGGACGTACCGCTCCCTATGGTGAGAGCTTAAACGTGTTCTTTGCCACCGGCCTAGTCCCCACCCTGCTCTTTATGTACGTGTCTCGCTTCATGGCCTACTCGGTAGCCATGAACCGCCCGATGATGAACTTCCCGATCGTCACCGTTTTAGATATCGTATTCGCACGAGCATATCTCGAGATAATAGGTGCATTCCTCACGTTGGCTTTGATCTTTACTGTCTTGACCCTAGCTGGCGATAGCCCTTGGCCTTTCGATTTGACTGAGGCAGTCTCGGCATATCTCGCTACAGCGCTTCTCGCTTTAGGGGTCGGGGTGATTATGGGAGTGGCCGCAGCAGCAGCGCCAGTAGCTTTAACCGCCTACATGTTGTTCCTGCTCATCGTTTACGTGGCCTCTGGGACCCTTTTCGTAGCGTCCTCATTTCCCGAGAAAGTTGGCTATGCACTTTCATGGAATCCCCTTCTTCAGTGCGTTGAGTGGATGCGCGTCGCCTACTATCCAACCTACAGCGATAGGCTTCTGGATCGAGGCTATGTTATCGCTTGGGGCTTAGGAACCACATTTACTGGGCTAGTTTTGGAACGGTCGCTTAGGATGAGGCTAATGGAAGGATAAGTGACTGATCACAAAGTGCCCTGCTGTAGTGGCCCCCTAAATTCCCGGCCACGATCTCCCACTTGTTAAGTGTGAGGAGTAATGTGCCCATTATGACCAGTCACATACCTAAGATAGAAGTGCTGTCCGGCCCTGAGCGCCGCCGTCGCTGGTCGACAGCGGAGAAGCTGGCGATAGTCCAGGATGTTGATTGCCACTGAGAACTGACCCGGCATTTCCACCGAGAATTGACCCGCCTATTAGGTTTTGTTCGGGTCGGCCGTAGTGGTCAAGCTCTTCCTTTCTCCTTCGTAGCGTTGGTCTCGTGTGCCGAGCTATTCTTGAAGCGGAAGCTGTCGTTTCCAGTTTCAAGGATGTGGCAGTGATGGGTGAGCCGGTCGAGCAGAGCGGTGGTCATCTTGGCATCTCCGAAGACGCTGGCCCATTCGCTGAAGCTGAGATTGGTGGTGATGATGACGCTGGTGCGCTCGTAAAGCTTGCTGAGCAAATGAAAGAGCAGCGCACCTCCGTCTTTCTCAGCGCATCGTATCGTTCGACATTGGCCTTGGGCTCGTTGACGAGCGTCAGCGCCTGAGGTGCATCGATGGTCGGTGGCGTGAAGGACTTGCCGTCGATAAGGCGATGCAGCAGATTCAGCACATGCGTTTTGGTCGGAACGCCGGACTTCAGCGCCATGTCGACCGCTGACAGTACGGCCTGCTCGTCGTGCTGAAGAACAAGCGCCAGGATATCGACCATCTCACGGTCGCCACCTGGCTTCTTGAGCAGGTATTGCTGTAGGGGCCGAAACGCATCGGGAAGTTCAGCGAACGGTGCGCCATTGCGAAGAGCACCAGGCTTGCGCTGCACGACCGCCAGATAATGTCGCCAATCATAGATCGTCTGCCCCGGCCCGTCATGGGAGCGGCTGATAATGCGGCGGTGCTCGCAGACGATCTGGCCTTCCGCGGCGACAGTCACGCGATCCGGATAGACCCGCAGGCTAACTGGTCTGTTGGCGAAGGATGCCGGAACACTGTAGCGGTTACGCTCCAGATGCACGAGGCAGGTCGGTGAGACCCGCTTGGTGTATTCGACAAACCCATCGAACGGACGGGAGATCGGCATGAGAGCCCGTGCCTCCTCTGCCCAGATGTCGGCGATGGTGCCTCGCATCTGACCATGCGGAGTCTGCGCCCATAGTTCCTTGCAGCGCTGCTCCAGCCATTCGTTCAATGCTTCCAGCGATGGAAAGCGCGGCGTGGGTTGCCAGAGGCGGTGACGCGCGTCCTGCACGTTCTTCTCGACCTGTCCCTTCTCCCATCCGGATGCAGGATTGCAGAACTCGGGCTCGAATACGTAGTGGCTGGCCATCGCCATGAAACGCACGTTGACGTCGCGCTCCTTGCCACGGCCGACCCTGTCGACTGCCGTGCGCATGTTGTCGTAGATGCCGCGACCCGGAATGCCACCAAACACGCGGAATGCATGGTTGTGAGCGTCAAACAGCATCTCGTGCGTCTGCAGAAGATAGGCCCGGACGATAAAGGCTCGACTGTAGCTCAGCTTCGTATGCGCGACCTGCAGCTTGGTGCGTTCGTTGCCAATAATGGCCCAGTCTTCCGACCAATCGAACTGGAAGGCCTCACCGGGTTCAAATGCCAAGGGCACAAACGTGCCGCGCCCGGTCGTCTGCAGCTCTCTCTGTCGATCCTCTCGCCATTCCCGCGCAAACGCCGCCACGCGGTTAGGCGATCACAGATTAGGGCGGCGAGGACAATGTGGGAGTGGAACACCGGATACGATGCATCCTCGGAGAAGAGGACAATATGCTCGCTCAATTCGGACTCTGAAAAATTGTCGTAGGCACTGATGCAACCGTCTTCGGAGAACATTTCGATGGAGCACTCGTGCAGGAAGTCCTCGTCTTCACCGAGCATTTCGGCCACATATTTCAGCGTGTATAGAGTCGAGTTTCTATATCCCTTTCTCCGTCAGGCGGCCTGTAGAACGGCTCCTTCTATCTCGTGGCGATTGGCGTGACCACATCGGCATCCTCGATGCCGGTTCGAAGCCGTTCGACACCATCCCTTTTGCTGATGGGAGACCGCTAATTCCGCCAATCAAACCCACCCGAAGCGGATAGATTCTGGCGCGGCCGTACATTTGGCGTTTAATGAGTTTCAGTCGGTGATCTGACTTTTGGTCTCCCCATTCGACCACGTTGAGATGATTGCGTTTCGGACCGCGGCACTGTCTTTCTCAACACCGTTTGCGAAGGGGCGTCCCATCTGCGACGCATAGTTGGCGGCAAATCCGAGGACTCCCACAAATCAACCGATTCATCTAGGCTCCGGTTAGTAACGAAGCAAGGGCTCTCATAATGAGCAATCAGATCGCACGACGAAGCTTTCTTCAGGCGCTTGGCGCTGCCGCAGCGATTACTCCTGCCGAGGCCATGTCGCAAGCTAACGCCTTTGATCCGAACCAGGTGACAACAGTGGATGCCGCTCTGTTCGCGAACAAGTTGCCCATTTTCGCGACGATCGAAGGCATGACCGCTCTGCCAGTTCCAGCTGACATTATGGCAGCTTTGGTCATCGGCGGATCAACTGCCGGCGACGGTAAAGAAGGAACTTTTTTCCGCGTCGCCTCGGATCCAGGATCGGCAGCGGGCGTGGACGACAAGTTCCGCTCCGCCGACCGATTTTTGCCGAATGGGGCAACAGATGCCGAGCAAGGGGGCTGGTGGAGACGAAAGCCAGCCACGTATGCCGAAGCTAAGAGCAACCAGTGGATTCCGGGACGGGAATTCTCACTTCCTGTTGGATATGGCAGCGGAACAGCCGCCGCCTTCAATTCTGCTATGGAGGCGGTCGCCCTGCGCGGAGGTGGTCAAGTGATTGTTCCAGCCGAGAGCATCCTGCTCGATGCCACACTGGATAACAAGTATGCCGATGTCTTATTGCGCAGCATGCACCGTTTGAGAGGACACACCAACGGTTCCGGCGCGGATCCCTTCGGCCAGGGCGCTCAGTTTATTGCTACGTTCGCCGGAACCATGGCCCGGCACAGAACGCCGTACGCTTCAGAAATGAGCGGGGTAAAGCAGCGTCGGAACAATGGCGGTGGTTTCCAAGGCATCACGCTAAATGGAAATAATATCGCTACACGCGCCTTCGAAGCCGACAGCGTCGCCAACTTCGTCCACGAACTTTTTTCAAGAGGAGTCGTTGGGGCTTTGGGTTCCGCGTTTGCAGTTGCCTACAAGTGCGGCGTCACAGCTAAGGATACTGGCGACGCCGCGGACATCCAGAATGGCTCCATCAATCACAAGATTCGCCAGATCGATAGCGCCGCAGAGCGGGCTGTAGGAGGTATCATCATTGATGGCTCCGTGAATGCCAACTTCAGCTTGAACCACTTGATATCCCTAGATATCCAGCATGCCAACGGCACGGCGTTCTATGGCGTTTGCGGTGATAACAATAGACAAATTTATATCCGTTCTCAACGAATACGTGGAGGGACAGGTCATGCCATTCTTTGCGAAGGTGTCGGCGCTGTTCCAGGCGGGCCAGTGGGTTTCCAAGGGAATGTCTTTGAACTCGTCAGCTGCAATGCTCCAGTCGAAGTAACCGGGACAGATTCAACTCAAATCAAATCCGGCGTCGTGAACGAGATCTGCCTAGATGACGATAACGGGACAGCAGAACCGATAGCTGGGGTCGGCTCAAAGTGGATTATCCGCCGTACTCGCGGAAGGATGAAAGGCTTTGGCTTTCAGAACTTACTCGCTGGTGGAGAAGTCTGGCAGGTAAATAGGGCTTGGGAAGCTACCAAAGCATATCCATCAGCAGGTTTGATAGTTGCCGGAGGTAGCGAACAGGACATTCTACTGGTTAATGGATCGGATGTTTGGCGGGTATTTGTGTCAAACACCACCAAAGACCTGACCATCTCCAGGATCGCTGGGACGGGATCGTTGAACTTACCGTCGGCGACGGCTTTGAAGATTGGCGGCCAGCAAGTTTCCGCTGGTCCTGCAGATAGCGGCGGTTCCGGTTTCAGAGCACTTCGAGTTCCGAACGCCTGAATTGTGCTAACAGTGAAGCGCAACAGGCTCTTGATCGTCTTCAACCAGCAAGGCTCTTAATGACGGCTTGCTAAAATGCAACTGAGTAGCCGGTCGCGATAAAAATCCCTCTGGAGCAATGAATTCAAACATCTTGAATGCGCTGTGGCTGGCAGAGTTAACGCAAATCAAGTGACGTCACACGGCGCCGTGCGTATATTGACGAGTTCCGTCGGCTTGGACTAGCTGTCTTTCTGGCCGATCCACTTCCACTAAAGCGAGTATTGATGCCCCGAATTTGTGGGCGTAATTAAATAGGACGAGGAACAGAAATGCGGTGTGTTATTTGCGGAGGTAATGATTTTATTGAGCAGGAGGTCATCTGGGACCAACTGGCTGCCGAATGGGAGCTAAGTCCGGCTGAACGTCAATATGTAGACAAGCAACAAGGTACCCAATGCTGCAAATGCCTTTGCAACATTCGAAGCCAGGCATTGGCGCGTGCCATCATGTCTCACTGGTCGTTCACCGGAATGTTTCAGGATTTCCTAGACGAACATCCCACCATCGGCATTCTTGAAATTAACGAAGCCGCTCAACTAACGCATTTGCTGTCGAAACACCCAGGAAGAACGTTCGCGAAGTATCCAGAGGTGGACATGCATTCCCTTCCATATTTGGACGGCTCATTTGATCTCGTCGTACATTCGGATACCTTGGAACACATAGAGGACCCGGTAAGAGGCCTATCGGAGTGCCGGCGCGTCCTCCGGCAAGATGGGCTTTTGGCCTTTACCGTGCCGACCATCGTTGACCGCATGACGCGCAGCCGTTTTGGGATGCCGAACAGCTATCATGGAAATTCCACTGTTGATGCCGACGATTTCAAGGTGTTCACTGAATATGGCGCTGACGCGTGGCGTCAAGTTATTGCAGCAGGCTTCGAGGATGTCCGTATCTGCACATTTGAATTTCCTGCCGGAATTGCGTTGGCCGCATCAAGATAACGCTTAAAATTCTGCAGATTTTCAGGCGGACCCGAACCGGCTGGGCGCATAATTTCCATTGAGATTTGAGCCATGTGATCTTTCTCCAAACGCGGTTTGTGATGTCAATCGGCGCGGAATGTTGACCCCTTATCGGCGTCCGGCCATTCGTGGTGACGATGATCGGTAAGCGTCCGGTTCGACGGATGTCATCACTTCAGCTTTATGAGTCCCGCCTCGGTCGGCTGGAATCCGCAACTCCGGTAAGACGAAGTCAGATGCGGTTCGAAGTCGAATGCAACCACTTCGCTCCACGCTCTCGGGCCACATTTGTGGCCTCTACCACCATGCGAGCAGCGATACCTTTTCTTCGCATCCGGGGGTGACACAGGTGTCGAGGATAAAGGCGTGGATACCTCCGTCCCATGCCACATTTACGAAGCCGACCAGCCGATCATTTTCATAAGCCGCGATATGGGCAGGGCTGCGATGCTGATCTGCGGGTTGCAATTGAGTAGAGAGACTCCTTGGGGGCTCGGCATATTCGCTTATGACGAGTTTTTCCTGTGAAAAGTCCGGTGGTTCAAGCATAGCCGAAGGGGAGGATTTCTTCCGCTTCTCGCTTAAAAACTTACATGGCAGAACCAGGAAAGGCTACGTAAGCATTGTTCGGCTTTGGCGCCGTATCAACTAAAAGAAAAACCTGAGTGGCCGGCTTAGGCAAGGAAGACGTCTCATTGAGACCGCCTTTAAGTATGGCAATGAATCCAACTGGTATCTGAGAGCTACCGATACTAGTTCCCTAGATGGCCATTCTCTCGTTGCCACTTGGCTCCTGCCAAGAAGGCTTCGCCCACTTTATCACGGAAATGCACTCCTGTGCCTGATAGAGAGTACTTGAACGGCTTCGAGTATTCTACCGCGGCCTTTGGCAGAGCTATCTCTGCCGCAAAATCTACCATCAAAGCCTCTACGGCGCCTTCCTGGGTAATCCTCTCCCAGTAGGCTTCACCGCCGATCGGCGTGATGCGATGATAAAAGGAGATGTTCTCCTCATCTATCGTCAGTCGCACCTTCTCTCTCAGGCCGGGAGCACCGAAAGTGCGAACCATTTTGATCACCTCATAGGTCATTCGGTTTTGTCCAGTTTGATATTCTACTTATTCAATAGATTACCAAGCTGTTTCGAGGTGAGCGACGATCCGCATTCCGCAACGTTACAAGCCCATCGAAAAGCATTCCCATAACTCATCCCCCGCGGGGTTATCCATTCCATAACACTGAGAACACCATGACCACGATGCTCAGCGTAAGCGGTGCCCACCTCCCGCGTTGACGCGGTCATGCTTGGATGGGCTGTTGCATCCTGCACTAAAGGGCAAACTTTCCGATCCACCAATCGGCTAATTTTGCCAGTTGCTGAGGTGGCCATAGTTTGGTGGAAAGGGAGATCAAGCCACCGTCATTGTATCCGATCAAAGCGATTATTTCGTCTTCGCCGGCGTGGTCCAGTTTCTCCATGATGGCGGCTAGGCTCGTTCCTGCTGGTATTTTGCCGCGTACCGCCAGAACGTAATTTTCAGGATAGCCACCCCAAAGACTTTGCGTTTTCTGATAATAAGCCTGAATAGCGGTCGTTGCAACGGCGTGACTAGCTGACCCGTCGATGCGGCAATCAAATAGCTGCCAGTCGCTTCTCCAGAATTCTTCAAATACGTCAACTTCCCGTACGTCGCTATGAAAGAACTTTTCCATCGTCTCGCTCTCGCCGGTTTCGCCGCCGATGATATGGCGAAAAGATTCCATCAGTCAAAGGCGGCAGACATGCGGCCGCCTTTGTTGCGTTACCGGAGGGGCCGATGGTTCCCCGGCAGGAGTTATTCAATCCCACTTTGCTTATGGCCGCTGACAATGGCCGCCAGCGTGCTGCTCAGATAGATGAATGATCGGAACCTGGAGCGCTCCCGCGACACGCGCCAGCTCTGCGGGACCTATGGCGCTCACGGCAAAGGCGAGTTCCCTGCCGATTTCCGCCAAATCGACCCCGGTAAAGGTCGCCGCGGAAGCGATCAGATCGGGGCGAGCGGCCTCGACAGACGTGGCGATGGTCTCCGGTGTGGCCAGGTCGAGTTCGGGACGGCCAAACCAAATGATCTCGATGTCGCTTCGTCTGTTCGCATTTCCGAGGAGAGATTGGACGAGTTGCACCTAAGGCCGGTTACCACGTATCGCCTGGGTTCGCACATCATCCTGCCTAAGCCTTAACGAGCCGATACGGCTGCCGTCATGTCCAATCTACTTCTTATGGATATTCAATCACCAATAGAATGAGCCGCATCTGAATTGCGCTTCAAGAGCCAGTGTGGCTTCATATCTCCCAACGAGAATTCAGCGCAATGGAGACGAGGTGCGCTTCGAGGGGGAGGACAATTGATGATGTTGTGTTTATCACGCCGAAGAAACTAGGTGATCCTGGCGGCTATTTCATTGAAACGTTCAGGCCAGATATCTTTAAGACGGAAGTCGGCCCATTTTCTCTCGTGCAAGATAATCATTCTATGTCCAAACATGCAGGAACCGTGCGGGGGTCGCATTTTCAGCTTGAGCCGAAAGCACAGGGCAAACGGGTCGCCTGTTCGAGCGGTGCTTTCCTCGACGTCGCGGTCGATAGTCGCATTGGGTCGCCCACCTACAGCCGATTCATCGCAGAAATGCTTTCGGCGGAAAATGCTCGGTCGCGGGAGCGTTCCAGGTTCCTATCATTCATCGATCTATCGACTACGTCTTCGACGGCAGCAAGTTCTCCCCTATATCGAATCTGCCCCTGTCGCACCGCTGGGCGTCTATGGCGGCGACAAACCGGTGGGAGGAGAGCGAAACATCGCTGCGGAAACCGAAAAACGTACGATCCTGCACACCGCCTGGATCTAAAGCGCTTTCAGCCGGAATTTTCTGTGCACGATGCTCAAGCTCGCTCAGGCAAGGCACGAGGTGAGTATAGTTGACGATCAGATCGGCAACTCAACTTCGGCGATCGACATTGCCGATGCCATCATGGCCGTCGGACAATATCTGCTGGCTTCCAACGAGCGCGCTGCGCGGCATCTTTCATATGGCCGGAACGGGAACTGGCCCGGCGAGCTGGGCGGATTTCGCCGAAGAGATCTTCAAAATCTCCTCGGTAAATGGCGGACCTTCGGCAAAGGTCAGTTGCATCCCAACCAGCCCTATCCCACACCGGCCCTGCGACCGGCCAATTCGCAACTGGACTGGCAAGACTGTATCGGCGCCACAGCACAGTTATGCCCGATTGGCGGGGTTCGGTAGGACACGTCGTGGAGCCAGTTGATTTTGAAACAGAGGACGCCGGGAGTTGAGCGAATGAAAGGGATTATTCTCGCCGGCGGCAGCGGCACACGGCTACACCCGATGACCCAGGTGCTGTCGAAGCAACTGATGCCGATCTATGACAAGCCAATGATCTATTATCCGCTGTCCACCCTGATGTTGGCGGGCATCCGCGACATCCTGATCATATCGACGCCTAAGGACGTCCCGAATTTCCAGCTACTGCTGGGCGACGGGTCTAAATGGGGCCTCTCGTTGTCCTATGCGGAACAGCCTTCGCCGGATGGTCTCGCGCAGGCCTATATCATCGGGGCCGACTTCATCGGCTCCACCTCGTCCTGCTTGGTCCTAGGCGACAACATTTTCTTCGGTCATGGCATTACCGACCTCTTTAAAAGCGCCATAGCCCGGGAAAGCGGCGCCACCGTTTTTGCCTATCACGTCAATGACCCACAACGTTACGGCGTCGTGGAGTTCGACAAACAGATGAAGGCGGCTTCGATCGAAGAGAAGCCGGCACGTCCTCGCTCCAACTGGGCCGTCACCGGCCTCTATTTTTACGACAAGGACGTCATCAACATTGCAGCCAACCTGCGACCCTCGGCCCGCGGCGAACTGGAAATCACCGACGTCAACCGCGCTTATCTCGAACGGGGAACGCTCCATGTCGAGATGATGGGACGCGGTTATGCCTGGCTCGACACGGGAACACCTGACAGCCTGCTGGAAGCATCCGAATTCGTATCGACACTCGAACGCCGACAGGGCGTCAAAATTTCCTGCCCTGAGGAGATTGCATACCGGCTGGGCTTTATTGATGCCAACCAGCTTGAACGCATCGCCAAGCAATATGCCAAGAGTGCTTATGGGGAATATCTAGCCAGGCTTCTGCAGGAAACCAGTCGACCGGAAATTGACAGAGCCGGATAGTCTAGCCGGCAGCCTAGACAAAATATCGAAGATCCGGGATCTAGCAAGATATTGCACAAAACAATGCTGAAGCGGCGTCCACTTGTCCCGATGCACCCTATGCTCAAAGGGTTATCAACGATGCCATTGGAGCCCGCCACCCCTCCGCCTGTTACTCCACTCATTGCCGGCCTTTTCCTATCTCATCCGATCCGAAACGGCGATCTGGCGAACAGCTATTGCGATGGCTGCGTCACAGAGGTTGCGAACGACCAACGCGTTCTCAGCTTCCTACTTTGCCCGCTCCTTGGAGAGTTTCCACGGCGAGTGTGAGGCCGCGATCATCTGCATAATGTCTAGATCGGGGAACGTTCGCGAGATCGAGCAGCGTATCGAGCGTTGGCAAGTGAACGCCGCGCGCTCAATCAGAGACGCTTTCCGGATGAGCAGGACATCGACGGCAAGGCGCACACAGTCAATGGGCGGCACCTTTAAGAGATTCAGATGCTTTTGCGGAGGTGCCGTTATGCCACGCAGAGTATGTCCCGGTATGAGTCTCGGCCGCAGGAGTGATCAATCCGTAATTCCAATCACCCGAAGGCTGGGCAGCTACTTCGCTATTCGATGAGCTGAGAGGCAGAAACACCGAGTGCCTTCGCCAGCGTTTCCAGGATCATGATCGTCGGATTGCGCGCACCGCGCTCCAGGTCGCTGATATAGGTGCGATGGATCTTGGCTTCGAATGCGAACTGTTCCTGCGACAGGCCTTTGTCCTGTCGGAGCTGACGAAGATTTCGACTGAGGCGTTCATGTATGTCCACCGAGAGACGATGCAGCCGATGTCGACAATCGATCTACAGACGAAGAGTGACATTCCACTGGACTTCAGTGGCTGCGGACGCATTCGTGATGTCACTCATCGAATGCATTACTGTGGACGTCAAATGGCCGTTTCAGACATACACCTCCCGCCTATGCGATACATCAAGCTCGGCCCAGGCGGCGCATGGGCGGCGCGAGCGTTCGAAGCGGATGAAGTCCCATATGATCACCGGGAGGTCCCGCACGCGCTCGCAGCGAATGCCGAGGAGGCCGGTATCGTCGCCCATCTCCTGAAACTCGGAAAGGAAAAAGGATCGGCGACGGCAACCGCACGCCGCGTCATGGCCTTCTATACGCTTGGCGCCGATGCGATCTGGGTAACCTTCGCGCGAGGCCGGATGTGGTGGGTAAGGGCTGCGCCTGAGGTAGTGCAGCTGGAAGAAAGCGACAGCTATGCCGTCCGGTTTCGAAAAACGATCGGCAGATGGAACTGCCAAAACCTCAAGGGCGAGACCCTCTATATTAGCGGCATCTCATCCCGGCTGACAAAGGTCACCAGCACCCAGAGTTCGTTATGTCGTCTTCCTGACGAGGACTACGCATGGCGTAAAATTTGTGGCGACCTTGAGCCGGCCTTAGAACAGGCGCAGGAAGCACGTGAGGGCGTTCTAGAATCGATTCTGACGCTGATCGCCAACTTGCACTGGGCTGACTTTGAAACGCTTATTGACCTGATTCTTGCCAGAAGCGGCTGGAACCGTGTAAGCGGCCTCGGCGGAACGATTAAGGACGCGGATTTGGAGGTCGAGCAGGTCATCAGCGGTGAGCGAGCGCTGGTTCAGGTGAAGTCGAGTTCAGGCCAAAAGGAACTCGACGACTATGTCGAAATCTTCAAAAGCAACGATCGATGGCCGCGGCTGATTTTCGCCTGCCACAGCCCACGCGGCGCGCTCGCCAGCGGCGCGCCTGGCGTTTCCATCTGGACAAAAAAAAGACCTGGCGGAACTGGTATTCCGCCAGGGGCTGTTCGACTGGCTGGTTGCGAAGGCCGGTTAGTGAGTTTTACTTCCGTCTTCTTCTAATTTCTTACGCACCTCTTCCTCGATTTCCCTGCGCATCTCCTCCCTCTCCCGAGCCCTCTCCTGCATCGCTCGTTCTTTCACTCTTTCAGATAGATCATCCATCTTATTTCGAAAGCTAGCCAAATGATCGATGCCATCATCATGTATTTCCTTTGAGGATGTCGTTTTCAAAATCTCTTTAAAGCCTTTGATGTTTCCTTTCGAAGCCAAGACTTTGATCATCGAACGATATGCCAGTTCGCGGAGATTCATTTCTCGGCCATCAGCCCGACTAACCTTTTCGGCTAAAATTCGCGTTATCAGCTCTCCGTCAGTTTCCGAATTGATAGGTTTATTTTTAGGTCGCCCTCGTCTGTTAGGGCAATATCCCTGCCCCCACCGATGCTCTACCGGTGGTTTGCAATAGCCGACATCGTAATGATCTCCACCTTTGTTCCGTCTCCGCTTTTCCCGTTTCTTACCGCCGCCGGTTTTGTCATCATCATCATCGTTAGACATTGGCGCGCTCCTCCGCGATTTCATCGAAGGTTTTGCCGCGGTCCGCGTGGACGGCGTCCCGACGAGTAAAGTCTTGCCAGCGCCGAATAGCGACGTCGGTATAAACGGGATCGTACTCGATTAGCCGTGCCTTTCGGCCAACCCGTTCACAGGCGAGCATGGTTGAACCGGAACCGCCAAAGGTGTCGAGAACGATGTCGTTCCGCTTCGTGCAGTCCTTGATCGCATCGGCAATCATCGCCACCGGCTTGACCGTCGGATGCGATTGCAGGTCCTTCATTCGGCCCTTTCCGAAGGAATTAACCCCGGCATACTGCCAGACATTCGTCCGGTTGCGGCCGTGCTTGCCAAGCTCGATATTGTTGAGATGGCCTTCGTTACCACAACGGTAGACGGCGATCATCTCATGCTGGCTGCGGTAAAAACTGCCCTGACCGCCGTTACTTTTAACCCAAGCGATCAGGTTGAGCATTTGCGGATAGACGCGATCACCGACGGCGAGCAGGTCACCGAGGTGCTTCCAGTCCATGCATACGAAGTGCACCGCCCCGTCACGCGAGACATCCGCCGCATTCTGCAGCGTCAGCTGCAGGAACGTCTGGAACTCCTGCGAGGTCATCTCGCCCGAACCCATGGCGAATTCGCGGTGCTTAGTTTTTCCGCGGCCGACAATGTCGGCGACGCGGACGTTAAAAGGCGGGTCATCGAACACCATTGATGCATGCTCGGCACCGCACAGATGTTGAAAGTCTTCAGGTTCCCGCGCGTCGCCGCATAGGAGTTTATGGTCACCCAGCACCCACAGGTCGCCCTGTCGCGAGACCGGATGATCGCCCGGTTCCGGATGATCGTCGGCCGGATCGGCTGAGCTCTCCTCCATGTCCAGGATGAGCTGGTCGATCTCCGGCGGGTCGAAGCCGGTAAGACCGATGTCGAGATCGTCGAACCTCATCAGTTCTTCGAGTTCGATCTTCAGAAGATTTCGATCCCATCCGGCGTTCAAGGCGATCTTGTTGTCGGCGAGCATCAGCGCTCGCTTCTTGGCTTCCGATAGTCCCCTGATCATAATCGTAGGTACATCGGTCATGCCGACGCTTTTCGCCGCGGCAAGCCGTCCATGACCCGCGATGACGACGAGGTTCTCGTCAATAAGGATCGGGTTGACGTTGCCGAACTCCTTCATACTGTTCGCAATTTGTGCGATCTGTTTTTTGGAATGTGTTCGCGCATTGCGCGGGTTTACCTTGATGTGCCCTACAGGACGCACCTCAAACGTTATGGCTGCCATATCGACAACTCCTAATTGCCAGGCAAAGCTTGGCGCGGTTACTGAGCAAATAGTGGGGAATTCGGACCTAGCGTTCGGAGCATTGTTTATGGGCCTGACGTCGTCAGGCCGAAGCTATCGAGGTTTCGGATCCGACCTATCGGAACCGAACCGCAGGTCCGAAGATATGTTCGAGCCAGCCACTGGAAAGCTTGGACGGTGAACCGGCACTGCCGACCGTCGCGATCAAGGGAACCATAAGCGCCCTTCGATCCACATCGTGACGCAACGAATAGCATGGTTTTGGAGATGCGCAATAGGACGGAGGTCGCCGGGTCGAATCGGGCGAACTGCAGGTACAATCTCGTGGTGAAGTCGGACAAAGATGGCCCCTCGTACTCGCCCATTAACAATCAATTCCCCCGGCGCTCAGCCGCCTCCGTTCAGTTTTGTAATCGTAGGATCCGGACTCGTTGGAACAACCGGGGGACGGTGGCCGCAAGGCTGATGGCCGCCCTCGAAAAACCGATCCTTTGTCGCGCCCTTTCAGTTTCAAATTGGCGAGCGGCAAGCCGAAGGGATGTTTCCAATTCTCTAAATTTTAGCGAAATCGACTGGACTTCAGTTGCGAACGAAGCAATTGCTTTGGTCACAAGACGCTTCGGCCAACTGCTCCCGCCATACGCCGGCCGATAAGCCGGCTTCCGTCAGTACAAGGATTGGATTGGCCGACCCTTCGAACGTGGAGCCCCATCATGGCAAAAGAAGCCCACCCCTCGTTAGACTTCAACACCGCGAAATACAGCAAATTTGCGGATCGTCTTACTCTCCGGGAAGAACAGAGGCAGAATCTTGATGATACAGTCGGCTCCAAGGGAACCCCCAACTTGCACCACACCTCTGGCAAATGCCGCATTGAACATCGCACCACCCCCGGCCGATGTAAAAGCGACCAAGACCTCCGCCGTCATCGCCGTCCTTCGCAGCGAAGATGCCCGCCTGCAGATGGCCGACCAAGAGATCGGGACGGACGAGATCGCCACGGCGGCCGCGCGAGCCCGCAACCGCGTCATCGAGGAGACGATCGCCGGGGCACGTTCCCAGGCGCAGGACATGCAGGTCGAGGTGGAAGCACGCACCCGTCTTAACGACCTGGTCGCGCGCGGCTCGATCACCAGCGCCGACGCCAACCGCATGCTCCAGGAGGAGATCACCCTACTGCCGCTAATCGCGGCGGCCGCAATAGCCGAAGGCGAAGCCAAAGAGAAGCTCAACCAGCAGATCGCCGACTTGCGGGCCGGCTACGCGGGGCTTGCCGAGCAGGACAAACGCTCCTCGGCGCAGGATTACCTGCGGTCTGGAAATGAAAGGATGGAGCACCCGTGGTGACAAAATCGTGCTCTCGGCCGATAGCATCGAGCGCACCCAAGTGGTCGCAAGAGTGCGTCATGCTGAAGGCGGCCTGATCGAACTGGACGATGTCGTTACCATGCAGGCCGGGGAGGCTTACGCGGTCCGTTTCCGGGTGTTCGAGGATCAGGACGACACGGTCGGCATGTCGATCGTCAGGTCAGTCATAACCATGCCGGGAGAAAGTAGAGCACTCGTGCTTTCTGGCGCCGGTCTACTTCCCGCTGCCGGTGAGCTCGTCTATTTCGGGATCGCCGGTTCCGAGAGCTTCGCGCTCGTCGTCTCGGGCATCGAGGCCGGCCAGGACATGTCCTGCCATCTTCGTCTCGTCGACGCGGCACCGATCATCGACGATTTGACCGACGAGGAGGTCATACCAGCATGGTCCGGCCGCGTCGGTTACGAGATCGACGAAAATTTGCTTCAGCCCTCAGCGCCTCGGTTCACCTCGATCGCCAGCGGCGTCGCAGGTACCAGTGAGTCCGGTGTTGTCACTTACCTCCTTCAGCCGGGCTCTTCGGGTGTTTCAACTGCAGTGTTCGAGATCGACCATCGTCTGGTCGGAGCGCCGACATGGCAGACGGTCACCATACCGGCCGCTAACGGCGGCGGCCGGCTGACCGCGTATGTGAATGGGAACGCCATACAGATGCGGGCACGCGGCCGATCGGCGGCGGATGTCCCAGGTCCCTATGGCGCCGTGGTGACCTTGACCATAGGTTCCGGCGACGCCCCGATACCTGCTGCTCTCGATGCGGGCATGATTACGGTAGGCGCATTGCTTGGCGGGGCGGCCGTCCAATTCGCCACCTCGGCCGATACCGCGACGACACAATTGCAGATCTATCGCGCTATGGCTCCGACTGTCGATCGTGCGACCGACGCTGTTGGTGAGCCGATCCTAGTCGAGCCTTCGCGCTCCTATTCCGCTCCGATCGGCGACGCGACCCGCGAAAACCTACTCACCAACGGAAACATGGACAGCGGTGCCGCATGGACGCTCGGCGCCGGCTGGACGATTGGAAGCGGAAAGGCGACGCACACAGCTGGCAGCGGCAGTGCCATCTCCCAGGCGTTAGCTGCATAATCGGGGAAGTTCTATCGGATTTCCTTCGACCTCTCCGCCGTTTCTGCTGGCAATCTTACGCCAAGGCTCACCGGCGGCTCGACCCGCGCCGGATCGGCCAGGGCGGCAAATGGCAGCTTTGTTGATCGCATTCAGGCGGTCACCGGCAACGATACGATCGAGTTCCTCGCGTCGAGCACCTTTGCAGGCTCGCTCGATAACGTCGTTGCCGACCTCGAAACCGCGACCTGCCTCGCGCAGGGGACACACAATTTCTGGCTCGAACCCCAAAACGAAGACGGCGTGCCTGGCCCGATGGCCGGTCCGTTCTCTGTAACCATCCGCTGAGGCAAAAATGACAGCAGTCCCAGGCGTCAGATCCCCAAACATCACGAGCCGTCCCTCGGTCAGCGACGATATCGTCGTCAACCGTGACAGGACGACCGGACTGCAGTCCGTCGAGAACCTAGCAAGGCAGTTGGCTGGAACGTCGCCGATTCGATACCTCAACGGCGTTGCTCCGATTTTCGACACCGTCGCCGAGCTCCTCGCTGCGGACATCGACAACCCAGTCTCGGCATGGGTCATTGGCGATCCTGATATCGACAATATCGGCATATGGGGTTGGAGCGGCGCAGATTGGGCGTGGGCTTTGCCTCTCCCATACGATCGGATTATCGCCCTCGACGAGGCGGGGGGTACCGCGAACGCCATCCAGGCCACGACGAAGATCCCGGTCTTTGACATGGCAATGATCCAGATGGAGGTCGCGGAGGCGAATGGTCCCGGTCCGGTGACTGTGCAGTTCAATGGCGGCGGACCCATCTATACCATAAAAACGAACAGCAATAACGACCCGGCCGCCGGCGGGCTTCCGGGAGGCATGATCGTTTTAGGCGTGCTGTCTGGTTCCACTTTGAGGCTGATCAGCGATCAGGCGAGCACCGCCATCCTGGCGGCATCCGAGGCTGCAAAAACATTGGCAGAAGCAGCGCGGGCCGGGGCGGAGGCGGCGCGGGATATCGCCATTGCTGGCGTCACCGTGCCCATCTATTCGACGATCGACGGCATGTCCGCGGTCACGGTTCCCGTCCTGATAAAGACGGTGCGTGTCAATGGTCGCGCGACCGCCGGCGACGGCAAGGAAGGGACGTTCATTCGCGTGACGGCCGATCCTGGCTCGACGGTGAGTGCCGACGACAAGTTCCGTTCTGCCGATCGCTTCATGCCGGATGGCAGCACGAATTCGGGGAATGGCGGTTGGTGGCTGCGCAAGGCTGCCACCTACGCTGAAGCCAAATCCAACCAATGGATTCCGGGTCGTAAGTTTGGTTTGCCTGCCGGATATGGTGCAGGGACTGCCGCAGCGTTCAACATGGCCATGCAGGCAGTGGCCCTTCGGGTGGTGGCGAGGTTATCGTTCCTGCAGAGGATATGTTGCCCGACGCTATCCTCGACAATAAATACGCCTCGGTGTTGATGAAAAGCATGCACCAGCTCAAGGGCCATACGAATGGTGGAGGGGTTGATCCGTTCGGCCAAGGCGCACAATTCATTGCGACCTTTGCCGGCATCATGGCCCGCCACAGAACGCCGTACGCTTCCGAGATGGGCGGAGTGAAGCAGCGGCGTAACAACGGCGGCGGGTTCCAAGGCATCACGCTGAACGGCGCTGATATCGCCACCCGAGCATTTGAGGCAGACAGTGTTTCGAATTTCATTCACGAGATTTACTCCACAGGGATTGTTGGAGTGCTCGGCTCTGCTTTTGCTGTTGCATATCGATGCGGCGTGACGGGTACGGATACCGGGGAGTCCGCCGACGTTCAGAACGGCTATATCAACCACAAAATCCGGCAAATCGACAGTGCGGCGCAGCAGAATGTCGGTGGCATTGTCATCAATGGATCAGTGAACGCTAACTTCAGTATCAACTTCTTGCCAATGATCCTCGATATCCAACACTTTAACGGGACTGGGTTTTATGGGATTTGCGGGGACAACAATCGAAACATTTTCATGCGGGCTCAGCGCGTCGGCGGTACAGGCAAATCGATTCGATGTGAGGGTATTGATGCGGTGCCAGGTGGTCCAGTAGGATGGCAAGGGAATGTCTTCCAGCTGGTAAGCTGCAATGCCCCGATCGAACTCACGGGTACCGATACCGCCGGAATTACCGCCGGAACTATCAACGAAATCTGCCTCGACGACGATAATGGGACGCCTGACCCCACGGCCGGGACCGGCTCTCGTTAGTTGATCCGCCGTACACGCGGACGAATGAAGGGGTTCTCGTACCAAAATCTCGCGGCCGGCGGGACGATCTCTCAGACTGTAGCTGCTCTAGCCGCGCTTGGCAGCTATCCAAACGCCGGCATGGTAATTGCTGGCGGCGACGATGTGGATCTTGTGTTCATTAATGGAGCGGACGCTTGGCGGATGTTCATCAATACCACCACCAAAGACCTAACCATCAGTCGGCTCGCCGGGACGGGATCGTTAAATATCCCAGGAGTAGGTTTTCTAAAAATTGGTGGTAAGGCTGTCGGTGAAGGTGCCGCCGACAGTGGCGGCGCTGGTTTCAGAATGTTGCGCTACCCGAACTAGCCGTTTTCCACGATACGGAGGTCAGGTTTTGGGCGAGGATGACTTTCATTCTCCCCGTTCTTGACGAGCTTAAAGTCAGATCGATTGATTTCGGCATTGATACTGTGTTGGAACCCAATTTGCTGCAGTGTGGGTTTAAAATCAGCGTCAACAGTGCACTTACATGCGACGCTAATAAAACCAGCGGCAAGAGGGCGAGGTCGGGATAAAACCTTCGTGCCGTTGCAAAGTGGGCATTCTGACATCATCCGACATCCTTCTTACTTCTGGCAGCAAAGAACGAAAATACCGCCGACCTGGTCCGCAAGGCAAGCATGCTTCTTGGAAATAACATAGCGCATGAATGCGTCCGAAAAGCCGGCTGCCCGCGCACGTTTGAGTATATCCCACGCTGGGATTTCAAAAACTAGAGAGCCTTGTTCGCTCATGGGATTGCCATGGTATTCCGGCTCCATGACGTGAACGAGCTTGCCGTTTTCGATCATGGTCCTGACAACCGAATCCTCCTGCATCATCGCAAATGGATGCGTGCCGACATGCCAGCCGCCCGGCTTGAGTACCCGACAAAGTTCACTGAGCGCCTGATCGATTGACGGGATATGTTCCAGCACTTCGTTAGTCGAAACGATATCGAAGAGGTTGTCGCCGAAGGAGAGGGCGTGCAGATCCTCGAAAGGGACCGGAAACATCTGCTCGCGCCGAACCGGATCATCGGTATATTCGGAGCCTATGAAACGCGGGTACAGGCCTCGGAGCCGGAGAGCAAAGCCTGTTATCCCCTCGGCAGCGTAGATGCGGGGGTCCAAGTTCTCGCCGAGGATATCCTGAATTACGGCCATGACTGCGCGGGTTCTGGAATTAACGCCTCCCCAGGCGAGGCCTTCGCGCCATCCGTGTCCTATAGTCCATGCTTGGGGCGGGATGACATGGTTGGTCAAAGGTTCAATAGCCCCGGCCTTAGTCATTTGTGCGCCGAGGTCTTTGATGCCATCCAAGGAGATCAGCTTGCCACTTCTGGCGTAATGGAGCCATCCATCAAGGCTTCTGAACGTTTCGCGTACTTCCATGTCTCGACACACCCTCTGTGCAACTCACCGGCTATCGGGTGAATTTTCGATACCAATCATATTCATCTTGGAGGATGAACTGCGCTCGCTCCCGGTCTTCCTCTGTGATTTCAGTCTTCACCTCAGCCTTGCGTGCTTCCTGGGTATTGGTGAAATCGTGACCTAGCAAGTAGGAGAGGCGCTCAAGGAATTGAGCGTAGTTCTCCACACTACCGACGAGGATAAATCGCTCCCGGTCCCAGTAGCCGAGAAATTCTCGATAGACAATTTTCATGTCAGGCGCGAGGCGCAGATATTCGAGGAAAGATAGTTCGCCCCTTGCGATCCATTTACCGATCCGGGTGTAAAGGTCATCGGCGTCGGGGTATGCAAGCGCATTGTCGCGATGAAAATCGTAACTTGATCGGGCTCGGTCAACGGGATCGCGGACTAGAGCAATATAATTGTAGTTCCAACGGACATACCTTCTGATCGGGAAGTGGCCAAAGATCAGGTCCGTCAGAGTGAAATCCGTTTCGGCAGCTTTACAGTCTAGCGTATTCGAGTCAGGTCCAATCCAGCCGTCATAATCGAGCCGAACCTTTAAACCGCTCTCTTTGATTTGATTGAGCAGCGACGTGCCGGCGCACTTAGGGACGTGCGGGAAGACAAAAACCATGCGGAACTCCTAAAGACCAACCGTCGATAGCAGAGCATTCCGCTTTTACGCAAGCCCGGCGAAAAGCGTTCTCAGACCTAACCTCAAAGGGCATCACCCATGAAATGCGCGCGGCAGCGCACCGGAAATGCGACACCGGAACCTCCGTTAAAGCCACATTTAAAGGCTCTGCAAAAGCGTTTTTCGAGTTAGGTTTCTGCTGCCAATTGATCTTGCGCGCAGTGCCATTCGATTTTGCGCGCTACAGTTGGAAAAAGAAAAATTCCGAAAGTCCGTGTCAAAATTCCAGAAAGTCATGTCCGGCTACAGGGTGCAAAATCCGCGAAAACCGCTGGACTGAATGGTGGGCCCGGAGGGCCTGCCGAATTCCAAGAAAATCAGCAGCTTAACCCCGTGTGGGACGAAGACCCCATTTTATAAAAATCAATGGCTTAGTAAAGCCGCCGTCCCACTTTTTCCGGCCGTTTCTGCCCCTTCTTTCCCGGTCGTAATGCGACCAGGGAGGCGCGCATGAGCGGGGTTCGGCCGTTTCGGGACGTGAAGCTGCAATGGCTTCAGCAGTTGAGCTGCGACAAGGATTTGAGCGACAGCGCGCGATCCGTGGCGCTCTACATCATCACCACGCATTTGAACGGCCACACCGAGAAGGCGTGGCCGTCCTATCAAACGATTGCCGACGCGACCGGCAAGAGCGTCAAGACCATTCAGCGCGCCGTCCGTGAACTTGAGGTCAAAGGATGGTTCGAGGTCCAGCGCGGAAATGGCGTCGGGCACAACACAGAATATCGTCCCTCAGCGGCGTCGATTTTACGCGCATCGGACGCCCGCGAAAAGACGGACAAAGTTGTCACCCTTTACCCTGACAAAGGCGGTCAAAACCGTCCGGAAAGGCGGTCAGATGTGTCCGGCGAAAGGGGACAAATATGTCCACCAAACGTAGAGAAAGAAAAAATATATAAACCTAACCCGCGCGAGGACGCCCCGCCGCGCGTCGAGACGCGGCGAGCCGTCCCGCTCGTTTTCGTGGCCGAGACCAAAGCGGATCAGGTCGAGCAATGGCGCACCTGGTTGCGACGTCACGGCTTTCCTTCGATCGACGCCTTGGGCATGCGAACGGTGAAAACCGGGAAAGCAGGCTATGCCCTGCCCAGCTATTGGCCACCGGATGAGACGTGCCCGAGTGCGCTCGATTGGATCGCTTTCTTCAGCCACCGCCGTGATCACATCGCCGCCGAAACCGCCCGACAAACCGACCTTCGGAGGGCGTCATGATGGCCGGCGATTTGAAGGGAGCAAGGCGACCCCTGTCATACGGCGAGCCTTCTGACAGGGAGCCTTGTGAGGGGAGGCAGGCCTCCCCTTCAAACCCCACCAAGAGCACGCGGCGACCGCCCAAAGGCGAACTCAATGCCGTCGTGGTTTTCCGCTGCACGGCATCGGAAAAGCAGGCGCTGACCGCACGTGCGGCGCGGGCCGGTCTGCCCTTCGCCACGCTGATGCGGGAAGCGCTCGGCCTCACCGAGACGCGCCGCCGCCGTCCGGTTCCCAAGGTGAACCCGGAGCTGGTGCGCGCCGTCGCCCGGATCGGCGGCAACCTCAACCAGGTCGCGCGATGGCTGAACACGGCCCAGGTTCAGGGCCAAGTGTCCGCCATCGATGCAATCACGGTTGCCGCGCGCCTGGTCGCCATCGAGCGGGCGCTTTCGGAAACGCTTGAGCAGTTCACGGCCGAGGATGGCGCGCCGTGCTGATCAAGTTCTTCCAAAACGGCCAGGGCGGCGGATCGGGACCGGTTGACTATCTCGTCGAGCGCGACGTCGTCGCTTACGACCAGAACCGCAACGCGATGCGCGACGAGCGCGGCGAGGTCATGCTGTTTGCCCGCGAGCCTTTGCCGGAGGTAGTGCGCGGCGATACTGAACGCATGCGCGCGCTGATCGACGCCTGCCCGCACCAGTGGACCTATCGCGCCGGCGTCATCGCCTTCACGGCGGAGGACGCGCCGAACCCCGCCCAGCAACGGCAGGTAATGGACGCCTTCGAGAGCCTTGCCTTCGCCGGGCTCGAAGCCGACCAGCGCGATATGCTTTGGGTCCGCCATACCCACGAGGGCCGCGTCGAGCTGCATTTCGTGACCCCACGCATGGAGCTTGTGAGCGGGCGCAGCCTCAATATCGCGCCACCCGGCTACCAGAAGCACTACGACGCCCTGCGCGATGTTCTGAACAAGGAACACGGCTGGAATGACCCAATGGCACCGGAGCGCTCCCGCGAAACCGTCAGCCTCATCGAAAGCGTCAGGCGCGGTGATGCGCGCGAGCTCATCCATGACTGGATCGTCCAACGCATCGAGACCGGCGAAATCCGTGACCGCCCGAGCATGACCGAGGCTTTGAGGGCGGCAGGTTTCGACCTGCCGCGCGCCGGCAAAAATTACATCACCGCGCGCGACCCAGAGACGGACGAGCGCTGGCGCCTGAAAGGAGACCTGTTCCGTGAAGACTGGACCCGAGAGAATACCCTTGAGCGAGCGCTTGAAAGATCGGCTGGCGAGCCCAGCCGCTCCGGAAGCCGGCTCGATGCCATCGCCCTCGACGAGCTTCGAGACCGATTGGAGCGAAGCCTTGAAGCGCGCGCAAGCTACAATCGAAACCGATATCAGCAGCTTCACGGACGCGAACCGCCAGCACTTGAGCGAGGCACTGGCGACGACCGAGGCGGACGTGAACCGGCTCCGGTCGATGGTGCAGCCGTTCTTTCTGACCATGAGCGCGGTCGCGTTACTGGTGATCCTGCTCAGCTTCACCGCGAGCTGGTTTTGGGCGGGGCTGATGATCGACCGCGCCCAGAGCGCCAGCCTCTGGCAGATGGGCTTGCAGGTCAACCAGACCAGCAGCGGCAAAGTCCTGACATGGGACGTCAACCGCCTTCAGCTGATCACCTGTCAGGCCGGGAGCGACAAAGCGCCATGCCTGAAGATCATCGTCCAGGGAGATTGACCGATGACCGAAACCACCAAACCACCGATGCCCGAGAGCCTGTCCCCGCTGGAACGCGAATTGCTGGGTTACGTCGAGACGTTGATGAACGCATTGAGCAGCGGGACCGCGCAATTCGAGGCGCTGGAGAAACGCTCGACCGACATGATCGAAAATCGGCAAGCGGCTTTGGAAGGATCGCTGAAATCGCTCATCGCGTCACAGGCTACCTTCATGAACGCCTGGCTCGCCTCCGGCAATCATTCCAGCGGCACGGCCTCGGCCGAGCTGACGGAAGCGTTCGCCCTGCTGGAGCAGGCCGAAGCGATGCTGGAGACGGTCGCGCCGCCGACGTGACAGCCCGATCGCCCGCGTCCGGTCGCGGCCGCGTTTGATTTTCATTTCCGTCTGGAGTTTCGATCCATAAATTTGATCATTCAGCCCTATCGCTATGCCGTTTCCATCGCCGTCGTTGCGGCGGGTTTCCTGCTGATGGAAACCGCGCCGTTGTTCTGGCCACCCATTTACCAGAACGCGCGCGCCGCGATCCTGGTCATGTTTTGCGGGTTTGCGCTGCTGACCTTGGCGGGAGACACCCAGGGCCGCATCCGCAGCGCGTCGGGCTTAGCTGTGGGGGCTGCCCTCCTTGCCGCGTCTGCTCTCGCCCTTACCGACCCAACCATTGCGGCAGGCGTCCTGCTCGACAGCTTCAAGGCTTGGCGTAACGCCGGCTATTCCGGAATCGAGAGCATCCGAGGCATGGTTTCGACATGGGATCGCTTCACCGAGGCGCAAAAGCTTGGCGTGCAAACCAGCCTCGCCATCGGCCTGCCTGTACCGCTGTTCCTCATTCTGCGGGCGATCATGATCGTCGCGCCGGCATCGTCCAGCCGCATTTCAAAACAAGGCCCATGGCGCGCCCGTTGGATGAACTGGAGCGAGTTGCGCCAGCTCCGGCACAACGACACGGGCTTGCCGCTCGGTCTCTCCGGCGGCGCAATGTTGCGCTATCGCCCCAACCCGAAAACCGGATGGCGTGCCGGCCATCATGTCGCCATCGCCGGCACCCGCGCCGGGAAAGGCGTTTCCGTCGTCATTCCGGCGATCATCGACCATGACGGGCCGGTCGCGGTCCTCGACATCAAAGGCGAAAACTTCGCCGTGACGCGCCGCTATCGGCAATCGCTCGGCCGTCAGGTCGTGGTTCTCAATCCCTTTGGCGTAATCGAGCCGTCGAAGGATCGTTTCAATCCGCTCGACTATATCCGGCAAGCGCACCTGGTCCGCGACATCGAAGTCATTGCCGAGGGGCTTGTTCGACCGGAAGGCGGAAACGGCGCGCACTTTGCCGAAATGGCGAAATCCATGATTGCCGCTGTGACCGAGGTGGTCATGACCAGGTGCGCCGAGGCCGATCGCAACCTGATCACCGTCATGGACCTGCTGTTTTCCGCCGGTTTTGAAAAGACGCTGACGGAATGGGCCGGAGCGCCCGAGACCTTCGGCACCCGCCCGGCGGCCGCCGCTGCCACCTTCCTTGCAGCTGGCGAGAACGAGCGCGGCGCAATCAAGACGACGATCAAGAAGGCCTTCGATTGGGCACGCTCGGATGAACTACGAGCCTTTCTCGGCAAGTCCACATGCTCGCTCGAAAACCTGTTCGAGGGCCGCGCCGACCTCTTCATGGTCGTGCCGCTCGACCAGGTGGACGCCCAGGCGGTCTTTCTCCGGCTGCTGACGAACATCATTCTCGGCATGGCCGTGCGCCTTGAAGGCGCGAAGAAGCCGAAAAGGAACGTGCTGCTGGTCCTGGATGAGTTTGTCCGTCTCGGCCGGATGGAAAAGCTGATCAACATCGCCAACGTCGCCGCCGGCTGCGGCATCGAGGCGCTGTTCATCACCCAGGACAAGGGCCAGATCGAAAGCGTCTACGGCAAAGGCGACACCGCCAGCATTCTCGGTTCCTGCGTCACCACCCGCATTTTCGGCCTTGGCCGCGCCGAGTTCGAAACCGCCAACTGGGCCGCGAACGCCCTTGGCGACCAGACGGTGCTCACCCGCACAAAGCAATCGTCCGCAAAGTTCGGCGAGAGCCGCAAGACCTCCACCGCCGAGCAGCGCCAGAAGCTGATGACCGCCGATCAGATACTGGAAATGAAGACAGGCAAGATGTTGCTGCTGACGGGATCGAAGCCGCCAGCGCTGGTTGACGCGATCGTTTCGCACCGGCATCCGGCATATCGGGGCAAGCTGGATCGGAATCCGATGGTTTAATGACCACATCGATTTACCGATAGGGAAATTTTGCCGATATTGTCGAACGATCCGCCCTAATTTTACCGATCGGGAAAATCATGCCGACACGAACCAGAACGACAACTGAAATCGGCACCCTTGTTCGCAAAATCAGGAAGGAGCAAAACCTGCGGCAGGATGAACTTGCGGGCGTTTCTGGGGTCGGCACTCAGTTTATTGTCGATCTCGAAGCAGGCAAGCCCACAGCCCAGATTGGAAAAGTCCTGCAAGTTCTCCAAATGCTCGGGTGCGCGGTCGATATTGTAACTCCTGGTGAACATAAGAAATTGAATAATTGAATGCCGAGCGCGGGGCCGGAAGCCCGCCTTGCTTTCAGCTCCCTCATTGTCGTTGAACCGCAAAAACCTGTTTCACATTGTCGGAAGGGTCATTGAAGGCAGAAGACACAACCTATATGTGTGTTTGATATGAAGTTCGGGGGGAGCGAAATGGCAAGATCAGACGGGCCTCTAGTAGTTTGCGTTATAAACCTTAAAGGGGGCGTGGGGAAATCAACCATATCTGCTTTGCTCAGCAGGTACGCTTTGATCAATAGAAAGAAAGACGTTCTTGCTATTGATTTAGACCCGCAGGCTAACCTTAGCCAAGCCTTGATGCACGCGAATTATAACGAGTTTCTTACAGAGCAACGTCCATCGATCGTTGAAATTTTTAATGGTTATCAGCCGCCTTCAGGTGCCGCTGGAGGGCCTACACCTCTTGGCGGGGCTGTAGAGTTAATTGGACAGGTTGGAGCGAACTCTCTCCAGCTCATTCCCTCTCGATTCGATTTTTCAGACAATCTCACTGAATCTTTGCGGCCAGACCCCAAAGTGTTAGCTCGTTATCTCGCAGCAAATTTTCAGCACAAAGATGTGGTCATCATTGACTGCGCACCCACTGAATCCATCCTAACCCGCGCAGCTTATCATGCTAGCGGCCTCGTTTTAGTTCCGGTGAAGCCGGAGTATTTCGCTACAATCGGCTTTCCGCTCCTTCAAGAGTCGCTTGTTTCATTCCGTAAGAGTAACCGGGGCCACAAAATTGACGTTTCTGGAATCGTGATAAATAACGCATTCTATGACGGGGGAAATAACGGTGGCCCGGAGAAGGCCCGGGCGCTGGCAGACATTCGGGCAGAAGCCGCGCGCAATGGTTGGCCCGTCTTCAGGACAGAAATTCCATTCTCGCGTGGCTTCCCGAAAATCATGCGGGGTGACCATAGCTATTCGGGTAACGCATCGATGTTCCCTCGCTTCGCGAAGGAGTTTTTCGACGCAATCGGGCTCTAGGAAAACGATTTGGTAGATACAATGCGAAAACTCGGCCGAGACTTCTTGAAGGAGCTTTTATCCCCGTTGATTGCCCAGTGGGGACGTGATGAGGTCCTAAGGGCTATATACGAGATTGACGGCTCATCAGTCACCCATAAGGCTGGGACCAAAGACCGTTATGCGAAACATCACTCGGCTGAAGAGAAAAAGCGCGCAGAGCCAACGGCTAAGTTGAGCGCTGTGATGATTGCAGAAAAAACCAATGTTCCGGCTGACAAGAGATTGCTTCTAATCAATCTCGCATCACAGTTCGAACATAAATCGTTTTTGCCTACAATCTCCGACGTGAGAAACTTCCTCGAGATGAGGGGGCAAGACATAGGAAATATCAAGCAACGACCGGAAGCCTTTCGAAAGGTCATTAAGGCAATAATAGATCTGCCCAACGAAAATTTGGAGCGTATGATTAGAAGCAGTAGACATTCCGGGCCGTCGCAACTAGGCCCCCTTTCGGATGCAATAAAGGCAGCGAGCGCATTTGTCAGATCGGGCCCAAATGAGGATGATCACAGCGTTGACGAAGGCTCATACGTTTCACCCGGGCCCTCGCAGGGAGCCTTGTCGATAAAGGCACGTGTCGCGGTTGAAGGGCACGTAACTCCGAGCGCTGACTCAACTGACGAAGCCCCGGTGACCGCGAAAGAGAGCGCCAACGAACCTTTAGATAGGAATTTATCGCGGTTGGAGAAGACCAAGCGCTTCAAGGGAAGCGGCATTGATCGACGCAAGCCGGCGTCGTGAGCTATTTACTCAGCTGCAAATGATACGCACTGTCAGGTTGGGAAATGGTGTAAACCCTGTCTGACTCGCTTGCGACTTCCCTTTTTGCGTGCGCAAATTAAAATTGCACAAGCAACATCGGAACATTAAGGAATTGTTCTCTCTGGCTCGATTAGACTATCGACCGGAGTTGATGGGCCGTTCAATGAAGAATGAAAAATATTATGAAACGCGCATTAAATGCGACGTTTTAAACTTCCTCAGAAAAAACAATGCAGTCGACTCACGGTCGATAATAGCATCTGAATATGTATTGGGATCAACTGGCCGTCGCGCTGACCTTGCTGCGTACAACAATGCAAAGTTCATTGGAATTGAGATAAAGAGCCAGCATGACTCGTTGGCTCGTCTCAAAGATCAGCTTGACGTTTATGCTTCATGCTTTGACGAAGTCATGCTCGTTGTCGATGAACGGCATGTAGATAATGCGCTTAACGTAACGCCTGATCACGTAACTGTATTCGAAGCTCGTCGTACTGGTGCCATCGAAGTGTGTAGAGCTGCCACAGTTACGTCAGTCGCCGTTAATGAAATGCGCCTGAGATTGCTGACGGTAGTGGAACTTAAGAAATTGCTGAGCATACCGAGTGCCACGCCCGCAAAGAAGACTTTTCTTCTTGCGCAGGGACTCTCGCTTCCGGATGAAGTGATACGTACCGCAATCATAGACTCATTTTCTCAAGCATTTTCCGTCACATCATCTCATTTTTGGGAGTCAGTACGACGTAAGAATGTCTCCTTGAGTGCCCTGGGCCTTCTCAGTCGGTACGCCTCTCGGCGCGCTAGCTTCCGGGAAAAAGAAGAAAAAGAATATATCTTTTGGGAGTCTTGGCGAAAAGATGCAGCAGCCGCCTTTCAAGGAATTGGCGCCTAAAGATCAGTCCACTCACTTTCTCCGCCTGGTTCCGGCGCACCTGTTTGCACGTACATATGGATATTTATTCGTGCTGATGTGGACATTTTGGGGGAGTATATGGCGTTTTCATCGCCTAGCGCGGTCCTCTTAATCATCTCTGTTCCCCATATTCCTAAATCAGCCCATTCTGGGCACTTTGTGGTGCGTTTAGCAGCCAATTGGTATGCTTCATCACGATCTTCTTCTTCAGCCTCTCTGAAAAATTTCCACTTTGTCGATAAAGCATTGTCAATTCTTGGAGCTGGTGTCCCGCCACCGCCATTTTGCTTTTCGGCTCGAACACTTGCTCGGTCGCAATAAATGTGACGATCGTAGCCTATTTGATCAGCAACAAGGCTATAAAATCGTCTTTCAAAAATCTCCTGCTCTACAATTTCAGTAAAGGAAGTCGGAAATGTTGACGCAGATACCGAAATGTAGCAGTCCTCTAACTGGTCACGAATATTTCTACACGTATTCGTTGCTATTAAGGACTTCGTGAGAATATTTTTATCCTGTTTCTGAAAATCCAGTATGAAATACACATCTTCGTTATATTGATAGGCTTTGAATAGCTTTGCAATTTCACCAGCAAGACCAAAAGTCTGCTCGTGTAGGCGGACGACAACACCCCGTCCCAGGGCCTTAAATGACTGAATTTGAGCTATTATCTCTTTCGGGGCAGCGAGTTGAATCGTCGGGGTAAATACTTCATTTTCGTCAACGAGGGCTCGCCATGCGGCATATCCGTTTGCGGGATCTCTGAGGGCATCAAAAACATCGTGAACAGGGCGTCGATTCCCATCGAATTTTTCATCCGTCAGATCAACGATAATCGGCTTACCCGATGTGCTGGCAGCAACCTTTGCCAAAGTGCTTGGGAACTCTTTAGCTGTCGTCCACGGTTGAAGAACAACCAACGGCAAAAGACTAGATTTGGCGTGGGGAGGAAGCTCCTCGACAGCCTGCATTTCAGACGGCCGAACGCCAAGAATTGGAACGTAACTAAATTCTCCAAAGTTCATCCGCGGTCGCCTCACTTTTTACGGAATGCCCAACCGAATCTTCATTGCCGCTTCCGACACGTTAAACTTATCAGCGAGAAAAGTGATTACATTGTCAACCTTAAGTGCTCTTGCCCTATCCATCCACTCGTCAACTAACTTCTGGGGCATAAGCAAATCCGCAGCAAACCGATTTGCTTGTGCCTCGCGACGGTCTGACAAGGATGAGCGATAAAGCACGTCATCGGTTATGCCGTCTCCAATCTCATCTCGATGGAGGAGGTAATGCCCAATTTCATGTGCGACCGTAAATCTCTGCCGCCGAGCTGAATCGTTCTTATTCACTTTAATAACATATTCGCCAGGCGTGTTGGGATCCGGTCTAATCTCGCCAGAGATTCCGCTGGGCAGAGTGGTCGCCAGTACTTTTACCCGCAGTGCGTTGGCGATGGCAGACAACCGAATAGGCGCCCCATCTTGCAGCGCCTGTATTGTGGCAAGCGTTTCTTGGTCCAGTGAATGCCATTCACGGCTCATCATTGATCTCTCCTCAGTCGGCAAAGGGCTTTTCCTCGGGGGATGCCTGTTCCTTCTCGGCTCTTAAAGAAGCGTCATTCAAAAGGATGCTATCGACCCGCTCGACTAAAAGCTTTCGCAGTTCGCCGCTCTGAAGCTGATCGGATATGTGTTGAATAATTGCGGCTTCGATCCGTGCAGCAAATGGGCCTTCTAACAACATCTTCTCGAGATGGTTTTTAGATGCTGTTTCAGTGAGTTTCTGAAACTGCGAATAACCCCAAAGTGCCAATATACCGATAAATATAGCCAGAATAGTGATGACTACCGTAACCGCAGTCAGCATAACAGTTATGAAGTCCGTATATGACATACTCACGCTCTGCATCTGCTCCGGAGTTACCCTTATTCTAATTAAAATACATACGGTGAGAATGACACCAGCAAGGATCCCAGTCAGGAATATAGGGAAATAATCGGTTTGGTGTTGTGACGCCACGATTCTACCCCTCACTGCGTTCACATTATGTTCACTTTTACAAAACTAGCAAGGCCGTGATGATACGTTTGCTCATATGGGTGGCATGAGGCCGAATAGCTGGCACGAACCCGGTTTCCTGACTTCATAGGCCCGGAGCGCTCAATTAAACCATGCAAATGCGGATGTTTCACCCGCACTTCACATTGCTTTTTTTGCCACGAATCCTACCGCGAATCCAAACAGCTTCCCCACTTTTTGTAGTGTCTCCAGCGTCGGATTTGCATTTCCAGATTCTATCTCCGCAACTTGGCGCCTTGTCACCCCTAACATCTTCGCAAACTCCTCCTGTGTCATGCCGAAACCCCTTCGGATCTCTGCCACAGCGCCAGGTAGCCTTAGATCACCGGTTCGAGCACGCTCAGCCAGTGTTCGCCGGTTTTCAAGAATCTCTTCTTTCGTCGGTTTCTTCCAGCGAGCCATTTAGCTGTCCTTCGGTATCACTGGCACGCGATCACAACGCTATCCGCGATTTCAATGCAACGTCCCATCGCACGTTCCAAAATGTCCGGAGACGCACCCATATCCTTCGCCGTGGCAGGAGCTCGGCGCAGGTGTGCGGCAAATTCGGAAAGCGCAGTTGAGAGTAGTTTTTGCTCCGGAGGATCAGGCATCAGTTCAGCGCAAATGCGCTTCCAATCCGGGAGGTGATCACGACCACCGTCACGCATCATCGCCCATCGGGTAGAGCGAACAATCCCCTCTTTGGCTAGCCGCATGGGCGCGAAATCAAAGAGCGGAGACAGCCGGATCGTACCGTCCTGGTGCTTGCCAAGAGCGGAATTTCGGCCGTGATTGTCGGGATTGCCAAGCGCCAGGTTGGCGATGTCCCGCTTCAGGTATTCAACTACGTCCGAGAAGGGCTCGGCTGAATATTGGCGCAGAACGTCGATATAGGCCTCGTGAGTGCCGACATGGCCGAAATCGGCAATGCCGATCGCGGACACGAGGCTTTCCTGCCCAAGCCGTACGGTTCCGCCGCCTTCTTTCTTCTTCCGATCGAAACGGGGAATGATCAGCACGCCTTCGGCATAGGTCGATGGTTCGCTGACATTCAGACCGATCTCTTGAGCGATTCGCGAATAAAGGGCTTCGCCTTCGAGAATCAGGCGGTCTACAGGCTCGTTGCTACGTACCAGCTTGACGATGACGTGGCGCACGGCCTCATCATCGGTCACGAAGCTGTCGGGATAATAGAGCCCATCATTCGCCTGCGTCATCGAGACCTTCGGCCATTCGCCCTGCAGGCCGCTGGAGCCGGAGGCGAGCATTCCAAAGCGGTCGGCGACTTCCATGAAGCGATCTGACCGTTCAAGGATTTCCGCTTCTGTAACCCCTTGGCGCTCAACACCATGCAGCCGTTCCGTTTCGGCCTCGGCCGCTTCCTTGATCCGGATATTGCCTATGCCGCCCGTTGCCGATCGCAGAAGCAGCGGGAGATCAGAGGCGCGCGAGCCTTCAGCAAGGCTGAGATGCTCGGCAAGCTTTCGCCTCGCATGTCCCTGCGGCATGAGATCCAACAGGAAAGGCGGCCAACTGCGGCTGTATCGATTTTCAAGATCAACGGGGTAACGGACGGACAAGGCGCGATGGTCGCGGACCGTCTTTCCGGTCGCAAATTCCGCCGACGCCACGGTGACGAAATAGTCGAGATCGTAATCGACGATCGACGCGCCCTGGAAGCCGGCCGCGTCATCCTTGAGTTCTAGCGTCGCGGCGTGATGCCACTCGCCATCAAAATGGGTTTGTAGGGTTAGGTGCATTGATTGACCCTTTCAATGGTTCAATTAATGCATTTTTTGAAATTATTCAACCCATCAAAGTGGGTTGAATAATTGCCGTCAGAACTGCCAGCTACCGAAGCGGTCATTGAAGCTTCTGATGCGGCTGACCATTTTCCGGCCACGCAACGCATTGCCACAAGCGAACAGCATGAGGGACAGGCTTAGCACAGGTGTCAACCAAGCATCGGAGTCGCCTCTCCCATCAAACACAATGAGCAAGACAGCTCCCATCGCTGCGAAGAAGATCATTCCGAAGTCGTATTGCTTTGAAAGGCTCGTGAGCCGGGCCGAATGTCGGGCATAGCGCAGTTGCCTTGCCAACTTTCGCTTTTCGGATGCCAGTTGATCGCGCTGGCGTCCGATCGTGTAAAAACCCTGTTCGATTTTCTTTTCAAAGCTCGACTTACTCATATTGCTGACCTCAGATATTTCTCTGCAATTTCCTCTGTGAATTCGCCGTGTTGCTCGGCGTAGTCGATCAGGAACCGGATGAGCTTCAAGCGCTTGTCCGGTTCCACCTGACAGTTTTCCCGCACGATAAAGGCATCAACTTGGTTCGTGACCTCGTGATACAGATCGACAGTGTCTCGATTGTGGGGGCTGCCTTCCCCGGTCATCATCCAGACTGGATTGACGTTGAACTTCGTGTAGAGCGCGCGCAGCACGCGAACAGGTATCTCTCGCTGGCCTCGCTCATAGGTATTGTAGCCGCCCTGCGAGACCTCAAGCGCTTCCGCAAAGGGGATCTGCTTCAATCCCGAGTTTTCCCGGATCATAGCCAAACGTTTGCCCATCTGAATGAGCAGCGTGTCTTGCATCGAATTATTCGTTTTCTGATAATCGCGTTGCATTTTTGAGCTTGATGTGATTCTTTCGGGTTCATATCATTCTATCATCAGTTGGAGGTGAATTTCCAATGCAGGCGCAACTCTTGTCCCTCAAACAGCTCGCAGACCGCTCCGGATGGCCGGTCGCACGCATCCGGAACCTGATTGCCAAGCAGGAAATCCGTCATGTCCGGATTGGCGGAAGCTTGTTCCTGCCGGAAAACGCCGTGGATGAGTATCTTGCGGCAAATATGGTCGAGCCCAAGCAGAAGGCTTTGGCGCTTGTTGATAGCGCCTCCAGAGCGTGAGGAGCGGCACATGAAGCAGCAAGCCGAAGCGCTGGCCCCACGCCCCATTTACAAGGTCGCGGTCAGCCGCGTCCGTGCGGCGGAACTTCTCGACGTCTCGACGGGCACCTTTGACGACTGGGTTCGCCGTGGCCTTATGCCGAAAGGCGTGAAGATCGGCGCGTTGCGCCGTTGGGATGCCGAGGAAATCCGCGCTTCCTGGTACGACATCAAAGAACAGGGCTTGAGCGGAGACGAAGATGATGGCGAAAACCCGTTTGATCACGCGGTCGGGTAATCAGCGCGTTCCCTTTAAATTCTGCTCACGGGATGTCGATCGGCACGGCAACGAGCGGTTTTATCTCCGCCTGCCCGGCATGCCGAAGTACCGGATGACGTCCGTCTATCTGGACGAGGCCGGCAGCGTCACCCAGGCGTTTACCGAGGAATATCACCGCGTGCTGGCGGGCGATCGTGGTGAAAAGACCGTTCCAATTTCACGACTGGAACCCGGCTCCGTTCGCTGGCTTGTCGAGACCTATTATCGGTCCAAGGCGTTTCAAAGCCAATCTCCGGCCACGCAGAAAGACAAGAAGAGCGTTCTCAATCGCTATTGCAGCAATGTGGGCGAACTGCCGTTCAAGAAGATCCGCAAATCCGACATCGAAGCCAGTCAGATGAAGCGCAGCGGCACGCCCGGTGCAGCCGACAAGCTGGTGAAGTATCTGAAGGCGCTCTTCAATTGGGCTATCAGCGCCGAGCTGGCGACCTTCAACCCCGCGAACGGCGTCACCAAAATTCACAAGTCTCCCGGCTTCCATACCTGGAGCGAAGCGGAAGTGGCGCGCTATCGCGCCGCCTATCCGTTCGGCTCGATGGCCCGGCTTGCAATGGAACTGATGCTGAATTTGGGCGTCAGACGCTCAGATCTCGTCAAGCTCGGCTGGCGGAACCTGGTCGGCGACCGGATCGAATTCATGCCGGAGAAGGGTTCCGGCAAATATGCGCAGTCGCTCAGCCTGCCTGTCACAGACGAGCTACGTGAGGCGCTGGACGCGATCACGCATGATCAGCCGACCTTCCTTGTCACCGAATACGGCAAGGCGTTCAGCGGGAATGGCTTCGGCAACAAGATGCGCCAATGGTGCAATGATGCTGATTTGCCGGAATGCTCATCACACGGCCTCAGAAAGGCCTCTGCGACCATTCTCGCCGAGGCAGGTGCTACCGAACATCAGTTGATGGCGATCTTCGGCTGGTCTGATTCCAAGATGGCGCAGCACTACACCAAAGCCGCCCAATCCAAGCGCATCATTGATGCCGGTTTCGAGCGTCGGAAAACCTACGTGGCCCGCAAAAATGTCCCACTTTCATCGAACCGGAATTCCGGTGAGACAAATCGAGGAAAAAATGATGGAAAAACAACGGTCGAATGCAGAAATGGTGGGCCCGGAGGGACTCGAACCCCCAACCAAGCGGTTATGAGCCGCCGGCTCTAACCATTGAGCTACAGGCCCGCCGATCCGGCAGCGGTGAGGCGCAATGGTTCGCCGTCACCCGGAGGTTGGCTCTAACGCAATTCCTGAGAAGCTACAAGCCGTTGCCGTAATAGGTTCACAATCAACCGGCAGGTAGGCTCGTCTGGCGCGAACAGGCCGGGGCGATTCCCGTTTCCGGCTCGTCGCGTGGCAGATGGAACATGACGGGCAGGCACGGGAACAGCGTCCCAGCCGCCCGGACAATCGGAGAGAACATCCATGCGCCCAGCGCTTTCGTCACGTCTCGTCCTTGCAGCCGCCATTGCCGGCGCGGTTGCGGTCTCTTCAGCGGCCCCGGGTTTCGCCCAGGATATCCGTCCCCGGGAACCGGTCATCAATGTTCTCGGCGAAGGCGAAGCCGCCGTGGCGCCGGATATGGCGGTACTGACGCTCTCGGTTGTCCGCAACGGCCAAACGGCGCAAGCGGCCCTTTCGGCCAGCAGCGCCGCCATGAAAGATGTGCTTGACGCCCTCAAGGGCGACGGCATCGCCGATCGCGATATCCAGACCAGCAATTTCTCGATCTATCCTCAATACCGCAATACCGAGCCCAAGAAGGGCGTTATAGAGCCGCCGCAGGTGGTCGGCTACGAGGTTTCCAACACGCTCACCCTCAAGGTCCGCGATCTCCAGAAGCTCGGCGGCCTGATCGACCGGTCGGTGAAGCTCGGCGTCAACCAGGGCGGCCAGATCACCTTCACCAACGACAAGCCGGATGAGGCGGTGACCGAAGCGCGCAAGAAGGCGGTTGCCGAAGCGCTCGCCAAGGCGAAAACGCTGACGGAAGCCGCCGGCGTCAAGCTCGGGCGGATCCTCGAAATCAGCGAGAACTCCATGCGCCCGGCGCCGCAACCGATGATGCGCATGGCGATGGCCAAGGATATGGCGGCCGAAGCGGTTCCGGTCGCCAGCGGCGAAAACACCTATACGGTGACCGTCAACGTCACCTTTGCTCTCGAGCAATAACGGACGTTCCTTGATGAGCCAGGCGCCTCTCGCACTAGGTCCCTGCCCGGCTTAAAACAAAACGCCCCCGCCAGGTCGTCAGACATGGCGGGGGCGCTTTTCTTCCGTCAACGGGCGATGGAGACGGAAGGGGTCTTTCGGATAAAATCTAGCGGCGGATGACCGGGCAGCCGCGCTCGTTGGCAAACAGGATACGGTCCGGGCCGCGGCGGCCGAAACCGGCAACCACCACGACGCGACGGCCAGCCTCCACGACGCGGGCGCGGCGCAGACCCATGCGGCTTGCCTTTTCCTCGGCAAACCACGGAGAGCAGCCGCCGGGGCCACGATCCGGGCGCCAGTCGCGATCGCCGCCGCGGTCGGGACGCCAATCGCGGTCACGGTCGCGATACTGAACCTGGATGGCGAAGTCCGGGCCGGCCGCAGCAGCCGTCGGGGCTGCGGCGGAAAGGCCGGTGAGCGCAATAAGAGCGGCCACGCCGGCTTTGACGATCATGCTGGTCATAGGGAAGTTTCTCCGAAATCCGGGCCAGGCTCTGCGGCCCCAAGGTTGTTCCTCTCGCCTTCCAGAGCGATTGGCGCGACCCTAGCCCAGGGCATCTGAACAAGATCCTAACTTATCATTCAGCCGCTATTCATCGGCCGCTCACGGCAAAAATCACGGCGAAAGATGTAGCACGACCTGGCGGACATGCGGGCGGTCGCGATGCTCGAAGAGATAGATGCCCTGCCAGGTCCCGAGCATCAGCCGGCCGTCCCTGACGGGAATGCCGATGGAGACGGCAGTCAGCGCCGCCTTGATATGCGCCGGCATGTCGTCCGGGCCTTCGGCCGTGTGAGTGATCCAGCGCATCTCGGGATCGGTCGTGGGCGGCACCAGGCGGGAGAAAAAGGTCTTGAGGTCGTGGCGCACATCCGGATCGGCGTTTTCCTGGATGATCAGCGAGCAGGACGTATGGCGCACGAAAACAGTGAGCAATCCTTCACCCGCTTGCCCGCGGCGCAAAAAATCCTGCGCCGCGTCGGTAAATTCGTAGATGCCCTGGCCGCTTGTGGAGATCGAGAGCACGGTCTGGGGCATGGGAAACCTCGTTGATCGATAAGAGCGTCGGCAGGGAGCGGCACTCTTATCACCGGACAGGCTACAATGTCAGGAAGCTCTGGAAGCCGCCATAGATCATTCGCTTGCCATCAAAGACCTGTTTCCATTCGTCGTTCGCAAACCGCGGATCGACCATCACCTTGGCATTGATCTCGTCGCGGCGAGCACGGCTTTCATAGGTGATCCAGGAGAAGATGACGATCTCATCCTCCTTGGCCTGAACCGCCCGCGGAAACGAGGTCAGTTCTCCGTAGGGCACGTCGTCGGCCGTGCATTCCACATAGGTCAACGCGCCGTGTTCCATCCACACGGTGCCGGCAAGACGCGCCATGTCCTTGTAGCGTTCCAGATTGGCCTTCGGCACGGCTAAGAGAAATCCGTCGACATAGGGCATGATTTTCCTCCTTGGTTGTTTCAACACCCCAAGGACGTGGGAGCGGAAGCCCAGCCGACAAGGGCGACGGATTTTTCTTCAGCCCCAAGGCTCTTCCCTCGCGCGCACTCCTGAAACAGCCGCACCCACGGGGCACCACGATCAGCGTGCCGCGACACAGCCAGTCGGCACGCCGCCCCAACCGATGCGTCACAACGGGGCGGCTTCGGGCGCTGTAAGCTCCTCGATCGAATCGACCCGATCCGGATAGAAGGCGACATGTTCCGCAATCGCGGAAACCGCGTCATAGGGGTGCTCATAAGTCCACACAGCGTTGGCCGAGCGTGCGCCGCCGGCCGGAATGCTGAAGTAGGAGGCCTCGCCCTTGTAAGGGCAGTAGCTCTGGTGGGCGGTCCGCTCGAGGAGCGTCATATCCACGTCCTTGCGCGGAATATAATGGACCGGCGGATAGGAGGCTTCGCGCAAGGTCAGCGAATGGACGCTGTCGGCGATTACCTTGTCGCCGAGCTTCGCCACAATCCGCGCCGGATTGTGGCCGACGATGATCGGGTGATCCGGTCCTGGAATTTTGCGTGTCCTGACATTCATGGTTCGTCCTTTCCGGTTCGAAGCATAACCCGGATATAGGGTATCCCGGACCACCACCAAGCGGGCGGCGCGGAATGCTCCGGCCGGTGAGACGAACAATCGGCCGCGAAAGATCGGCCGGGCCGACGGCGTCAGAACGTGGTGATCACGCTGATGCCGGGCGTTTCCGACTTGTCCAACGTCATCAATCCGGGCACCGCCTCCTCCAGGCTGATGCGCCTGGAAATGAGCTGCTGCGGCTTCATCTTGCCGGCCGTCAGCATGGCGAGCATCGCATCGTAGCGCCAGGCCTGCATGCCATGGCTGCCGTAGATTTCGAGCTCGTGGCCGATCACCTGCGCCATCGGGATCGAGGGCGTGGCATGTTCGCCAAGCATCAGCCCGACCTGGACATGCCGGCCGCGACGGCGGAGATTCTTGATCGAGTTGAAGCAGGTCACCGGATGGCCGAGCGCATCGATCGACACATGTGCGCCGCCCTTGGTGATCTCGCGAACCGCCTCGACGACATCAGGCACGGCGCTCGCGTTGATCGTCGCGACCGCGCCGCATTGGCGGGCAAGCGCCAGCTTGTCCTCCGAAAGATCGATGCCGATCGCATTGGCGCCGAGCGCTGTCGCAATCATGATGGCGGAGAGCCCTACCCCGCCGCAGCCATGCACTGCCACCCAGTCGCCGGGCCCGGTGCGGGCCTGGTCGGCAACCGCGCGGAAGGAGGTCGCGAACCGGCAGCCGAGGCTCGCCGCCGTCGCATCGTCGATCTCTTCGGGCAGGTGCACGAGGTTGGTGTCGGCATAGTCGATCGCCACATATTCGGCGAACGAACCCCAATGGGTGAAACCCGGCTGGAACTGGTTGGGGCAGACTTGGCTGTTGCCGGAATGGCATTCGGAACAATGGCCGCAGCCGGAGACAAAAGGCACCGTTACCCGGTCGCCGATCTTGAAGCGCATGACGCCCTTGCCGGTCGCCACCACCTTGCCGGCCAGCTCATGGCCCGGCACATGCGGCAGGCGGATATCGGGGTCATGCCCCATCCATCCATGCCAGTCGCTGCGGCAGAGCCCCGTCGCACCGACCTTGACCACGACGCCGCCAAAGGTCGGCTCCGGGTCTGGAACGCTACGGATTTCGGGTGCCTTTTCAAAGGCTTCGTAGAACATGGCTTTCATGGCAGGTCCCATCGGAAAGTGGGTGAAACATAGTCGCAACAATCTGCCGGTCAACCAAGGGTGATCCCTTACCTAAGTCGCATTTGCAGACCGGCCGGTGGTCACTCCGGGAAGCCGCGTGCCCGCCATTGGCTCCGCGGAACCGGAGCACCTACCTTGAATGCAAAGGACACAACCTTGGTGGCGCCCTCATCGATCACGCAGCGAAAGCTCAAGTCATACCATTGATTGTTAGCGGAGAAGCCAACATTCTGGACGTCGAGAACGGTTCCCTTTGGCAATCGAGGCCGTGGCCAACTTTTCACGTTATATGAAGCATTTCTCAGCTGCGCCTCCAACTCAGTGGAGCAGAGCTCACCTGCGCGGAAAGCCCTCGGCATACCGGCGATAGCAACTGTTGCCATCACATCTCCGGTCATATGCTGAGAAAACAGAGTTTTTGCCTCCGTCAACTCGGTACGTGGCGTTTTTATCGGCTCTGTCTTCATTGGGTCCATGGCCGGCATGGCGACGATCGCCATATTGGTCGCATCCGGAGCAGCTGAATGCGAGCCATTTTGCACCGGCGTTGCGGAAGCGACACCGATTTCCGGCACTTTAATTTCATCCGGCACAGCGTTGGTGGATGGCTTTTCGACATTCGGCTCCTTCGCACCGAATAACTCGCGCGTCTCGAGTTTCGGCACATCTGTTGGCTGCTCGTCGGTCTTCTCAGCAGCAGTAGGCGCTACCGTTTGCCTCGAGGCGTTGCCATTCGCCGATTTTTTGGGGCCACCATCTTTTTCACCAAATTCAAATACACGACGCGGCGCGGCAAGCCGCTGCCGTTCTTGCTCAGTCGCCGACGGCTCCTGCTTTTCCTGTTTCGGCGGTGGTGGCGGCTGTTGCTTCTTGGCTTCCTCCTGCTTCGGCGGCTCAGGCGGTGGCGGGGGCGGCTCCGCCTTCTTGGCCTCTTCCTGTTTTACAGGTTCCGGAGGTTTCTTCTCTTCCGGTTTCTTTTGCTCGGCCTTCTTTTCGGCAGGCTTCTGTTCTTCGGGCTTCTTTTCCGGCTCTTCCGGCGGCGGTACGATCTCGACCTGAACGCTCTCCTCCTTCTCCGGCTCCGGCTGATCGACCGGCAGGTGGACGAAGAAAGCAGCCACCAACACGACATGCAGGAGAATAGAGGCAGGAATGCCCCATCCCATGTCGCCGCGCGGCTTTCCAGATGAATCCGTCATGGCAGCGGATGTAAGATGGAAAGCTGGCCGGATCGAGTCCCCGAGCGATCAAAACAGCGCAAAATCCAGCTTTCCGGCGCAAGTTGCGCCACCGCCCCTCTTCCTGGGATTGGAACGTGGCCCATCTATTGCAAACAAACCGACCATATGGTATGTTTAAATCATGTCAAACGCTCACAGACGCGAAAAACAGCCCGAACAGGTGCGCCGATCCCTTCTGGATCATGCGGCGCGGTCTGCCGTGGACGAAGGTCTCGGCAGCCTCACCCTACAGGCGGTCGCCGATGCCGCCTCGGTCACCAAGGGTGGTCTGCTGCACCACTTCCCGAGCAAGCAGGCCCTGGTCGAGGCCGTCTTCGAGGACCTGCTCGGCAAGCTCGACGTGGAAATAGACCGGCTGATGAGCGCGGACGACATCGAACAGGGCCGGTTCACGCGGGCCTATGTCGATGCCTTTTTCCAGGTAACCCGCGACGGAGCGAAAAGCCCCTGGGCGGCGCTGTCGATTTCCTGCATGACCGATGCGCGGCTGAGGCAGCTCTGGTCGGAATGGATGCGTGACCGGCTCGAACGTCATGCTGAAACTGACAGTCATCCGACTTTCAGGCTCGCCCGCTACGCAGCCGACGGCATCTGGCTCGCAAACCTTATGGAGGCGGACGGTCTGCCGGCAAACGAACTCGCCGAACTTCGCGACCGCCTCCAAAACCTCACGATACGAGAGTAACGACAATGAACCCCGCCCTCCTCACCTACGGCTCTCTCGCCGGCGCAATCGTGCTGGAAGTCATCGGCACGACCTTCCTGCAGCAGAGCCAGCAGTTCACCCGGGCGCTTCCGACCATCCTGATGGGGCTGTGCTACGCGACCGCCTTCTACCTGCTGTCGATCGCCCTGCGCACCTTGCCGGTCGGCATCGCCTACGCGATCTGGAGTGGCCTCGGCGTCGTGCTGATCTCGGCCGTTGGCCTTGTGCTGTTCCGCCAGACGCTCGACACCGCCGCCATCATCGGCCTCGGCCTGATTATCTCGGGCGTGGTGGTGGTCAACGTGTTTTCGAGCTCGGTCGGGCATTGAAAAATGAGGGCCTACTTTCGGCAACCGCCTGATATTGCCACGTACTCCGCTTTTCGTTATGGAAGCGGTCGCTGGATCTGAACTCAGCCGTAAGCGTCTAACGTGAGGCAACGCATCCCAACCCCGGATCGTCGGTACTGACGGTTTTGATCGGATGCGTATGCTCGATATCGATCGACGATCCCCTTCAGGAAAGTCTTCTCCATGAAGCTTACGCGCCTTCCCGCACGTTATGCGGCCCTTCTCATGCCGTTCGTTCTGTCCATCCTGATGACGTTTGTCGTATCAGGCGTGGCGACGCTCAAGAACCTCGGCTTTTCTCCTGAATTCCTGCCGAGCTGGATGTCGGCCTGGCTGGTCTCCTGGCTCATCGCATTCCCGACCTTGCTCGGAGCTCTGCCGGTGACCAGGCGGATCGTCCAGTTCATCGTCCGGCCAGCCTGATCACCAAAAACAGAAACCCGGCCTGCTTTCGCGGGCCGGGTTTTTCATGTTCGATATCTAAAACCGCTCAGCTGTCCAGGAAGCTGCGCAGCTTGCGGCTGCGGCTCGGGTGCTTGAGCTTGCGTAGCGCCTTCGCTTCGATCTGGCGGATACGTTCGCGGGTGACCGAGAACTGCTGGCCGACTTCTTCGAGCGTGTGGTCGGTGTTCATGCCGATGCCGAAGCGCATGCGCAGCACGCGTTCTTCACGCGGCGTCAGCGAGGCGAGAACGCGGGTCGTCGTTTCGCGCAGGTTCGCCTGGATGGCCGCATCGATCGGCAGAAGCGCGTTCTTGTCCTCGATGAAATCGCCGAGATGCGAATCTTCTTCGTCGCCCACCGGGGTCTCGAGCGAGATCGGCTCCTTGGCGATCTTCAGGACCTTGCGGACCTTCTCGAGCGGCATTGCGAGCTTTTCGGCCAGTTCTTCCGGGGTCGGCTCGC